>Ga0070697_100000219_pt1 | contig 47258 bp, 34 predicted proteins | sample KBSK1501metaG_FD_65475 | JGI IMG/M metagenome (GOLD analysis project Ga0070697, IMG submission 65475) | Corn, switchgrass and miscanthus rhizosphere microbial communities from Kellogg Biological Station, Michigan, USA - KBS K1-50-1 metaG | ecosystem: Host-associated > Plants > Roots >... | reverse complement strand
AAGATAGTTCTCAATTCGGGAGCTCATACCAGCCTGACCGCCGGGCGCTTCCCGCTCGATCATTACCGTATGCAGACCTTCGGAGGCACCATACACGGCGGCAGCCAAACCCGCTGGCCCTCCACCCACAATCGCCAAATCATAGAAGCTGGTTTGGGCGCGCGTCCGCAGCCCGACTTTTTGCGCGACGTCCGCGGGGACACTCTCAAGAAGCTTTGTGCCGTCAGGGAAGAGCACTACAGGAAGATTGGCCGACTCTGGACCCAGCGCTTCCAGAAGGCGCTTAGTCTCTGGATCATTGGCAGAAGCCTCGACGTCAATCCACTGATATGGGACGTGGTTCCGCGCCAGGAAGTCCCGCAACTCGTACGATCGCGGCGACCAGCGAGTGCCCAGCACCCGGATTCCTTGAAAGGTTGGACGGAAGGAAGCTTGCCAGTCATCGAGCAAATCATCTAATTGCGGATACAAATGCTCCGCGGGAGGATCCCACGGTTTCAGGAAAAAATAGTTGATGCTGGCATGATTAATGGCGCTAATCGCGGCGTTCGTGTCAGCGTAAGCCGTGAGCAATGCGCGCTTCGCGCCGGGAAAAATCCCCATGGCTTGTTGCAAAAACTCCACGCCGTCCATGCGCGGCATGCGCTGGTCGGCAAGAAGCAAGGCCACATTGTCGTTGCGCACCTTGAACTGCTTTAAGAGATCGAGTGCGCCTTCAGGAGAATCGCTTCCGATCACACGATATTCAGCTCCGTACTGGGAACGAAGATCGCGCTCGATCGCCCGCAAAACATCGGAATCGTCATCCACACTTAGTAATATTGGTTTAGCCATGCTCGGTCTCGGTTTTGGGCAAAGGGAATGATTACAAGCTTCTGGCTTGTGTGCATGACCTGATTAGATACAGAAACTTGAATTTAGTCGCGCAAATACGTGCTATTGGGAACGTGAATCTTCTCAGGGAGCCTCTCATCCAACGCAGAATGTTTCTGCGCGGTGTCTCGAGGGCGCCGTAGTACGGGCAATTGTCCAGGACATCCGAAACAGACCAGGACAGAAAGGACAAACGGAGATGAAGCTGATCTCGGTGAGCACTGGGCTCCCGCGAGAAACGACATGGCATGGGAGACCCGTGACCACGGGGATCTTTAAGCAACCCGTCGAAGGCCGCGTCGCTTTGCGTAAACTCAACTTGGACGGAGACCGCCAGGCAGACCTCACGGTCCACGGGGGAGAGTATAAGGCCATCTACTGTTATCCGCTCGAACACTACGACTATTGGAAGAGAGAGTTGCCGGGCCGGGAGTTGCCCACAGCGATTTTCGGCGAAAACTTTACCACGGAAGGCTTGCTGGAAAACTCGGTTCATCTCGGTGACCAATTATCCATCGGTTCTGCGGAGGTGATCGTCACACAACCTCGCCTTCCTTGCTACAAACTCGGAGTGAGATTTCTGTCCGGCGACATGGTGAAGCGATTTCTTGCGAGCGGGCGAACCGGCTTTTACTTTGCCGTCATACGCGTGGGGGAAGTCGGCGCTGGCGACGAAATCAAAGTCATTGCGCGAGACCTAAATGGTATCCCTGTTTCGGAAGTCACCCGCCTGTACATCGCGAAAAGATATGATAATGACGACGTGAGTTCGATCCAGCGTGCCCTGCGAGTCAAGGCTCTGCCGGAGAGTTGGAAGGCGTACTTCCAACAACGGCTGCAGGAGGTTGGGCGGGGTTGAGATGTGGAACTAGTTTCGAGTGTCGAGGTGAAAGGATTTTTCGTATCGCTCGACCGGATAACCCTTCGCTTTCCACCCCGCCAGTCCACCTCGGAGAAATTTTATTCGCAAGAATTGCAGGCCTTGAGCTCGACGCAAGATGACTCGGCTGGTTTTATCACTGGGACAGGTACAGTAAACGACCGAGTCCTTCTCTTTCGGGATGAGCAACGGATTCTCAAGCAGTTCCCTTGGGGGAATCCTCGTTGCGCCAGGGATGATCTCAGAATAAGCTAACAAGTCGAGCGGTTGGCGAACATCGAAAAGCAGTATCTCTTGTTTTGAAGTGAGCAATGTATGAAGGGCCTCTGGTGTGATGCTGTGCAGCTCCAGCTCACGTCGATCTCTTGTATGTTTGATCCACATTACGGTCATCAGGCACAGCACGACGATGCAAATGGCAGTCAGGATCAGCGCCATCTTTTGTTCCCCCCTCCACACCTTTTGATACAAGATTCCCCAGGGAGGTGAAAAGATTCTCAGCGCGCGTATCCGCCGCACGCCGACATTGTTCGGTCGGCTGCGGACAACGGTTTTGGGGCACGGATGTGACGGTGGTAGACTGCGCCTTATGGCCACTAAAAAGAGAACCAAGAAGAAGCACAGAAAGCTGAAGAAAACTACCGCGAAGAAGGCTAAGCCAGTTAAGAAGACGGCCAGAAAGCGCCAGGCCAAAAAGAAGGCAGCCCCGAAGAAGGTGGCGGAAAAGAAGACCGCACTGAAGAAGGCGGCGGTGAAAACCAAGGTCCTCGGCAAGAAGAAAGCCGGTGCTAAGACCCTGGGCGCCGCCAGGAAGCGCGCTCCGGGAAGAAATCAGAATTTGGAGGCAGACGCATTTCGAACCCAGGGAATGAGATCGCGGGCGGCGGGTCAATCGGGAGATTTGCAGGGATTATCCAACGTCGAAGGTGCGGATTCGGAGAGTGTGGACGAGCTAATCGAGGAAGGGAACGCGTTCGAGGCCGACGTGGTGGCTGGCGTGGAAGACGCTAGGGACGCGGACGAGAAGGAAGTTCACACCCATGAGGTACCGGAGGACGATGTGCCCGGCGAATATCTGGACAAAGACTAGCCGGATAGCCCCGACTCTCCTCCTTTTTTCTTCAAAGCCAAGCCGCACCTCCGTAGGGTTCGAGCAGTAGAGCGGAATGTTTTCTGCGGCTAGTCGTATGACGTAACTTGCCATTCCCATGGAATCGCGGGCGGTGGGTCCCACAGCGGTTTCTTTCGTGAATCCGACCCACGCCAGCGGGCGATTCTCGCATGATCCTCGCTGCCTCGGTGCCGCTGCATCGCGCGCGCGAGCAAATACAGGACATCGAGTTTCCCAGTCTGGATTGCCTTTGCGCCGTCAGTTTGCACTCTTTCAGCGCTCATCAATGCTCCGCTTTCCTCGTATGAATGAAGTGCGATTCAGAGATTGAGGATAGGGCTTGGTTCGCCTTCGGTCATAATACTTCTACGACTTGGGAACTAGACGCTAAGCTTGAGGCGAGCCCGTCGATGCAGAATACGCATGCACTAAGCGGCAGGCGCGGGTGTCGCGGATTTCAACCAATCTTCCATCTGCTCATGCTGCACCAACCCCGCCTGCTGGATCACCGGACGGCCCCCGTAGAAGACAATGAAATTTGGGATGCCGCGCACGTTGAACCGTGTGGCAACCTCCGGGTAGCGTTCAGTGTCAAGTTTTACGACTACAGCTCGTCCTGCCATATCAGCAGCGGTACGCGCAACTTCCGGTGCTGCCATCCGGCAAGGTCCGCACCATGAAGCCCAGAAATCTACGAGCACCGGCACCCGTGCATTTTGAACGATTTCGTTGAACAACTGGGAGTCAACTTCGAGCGGCTCATCCACGGGCGGCAATGGCGTTTTGCACACTCCACACCTTCCAGTATCGGCGAGGTGTGCCACCGGAATGCGGTTCTTCCGCCCACAAGCCTTGCAGCTTCGAATTGCGGGCATAGCCCCCTCACGCAGTTCACGTCGCGGGTGTTCAAACTGCTACCCAGCGCGGTCAGGTGACCCTGGTTCGTCTTTGTGATGTAACAGTATCGCGCAAGGTTGTTCGTACTCCTAAAGTCGTACCGGTGTCTCTGACCCGGGGCGGAGACTGCTGTAACTATCCTCTCGGAATCATAATTCACTCTCCCGATGAATTGCTGTATGGCGGCGTAATCACTAGCATCCGAAACCAGAGATGCACTTCGTGATGCTTCGCCTGCATACGAGAGGGCAGACGAGGCAAACTGAGTGACCGGGGCAGTGTTTCTCTGAAAGCGAGAATGTTTTCACTGTCCCTGCATCTTTATCACAGGCAAGTGCAAATAGGGATGATTCGTTACGAGGAACACATGATCACGACTCCGTTGTTCCTAGAGTTTGAAGATCTGCGTCAGAAATGCCGCTGGTTCCTGCTTCTCGGCATCGTTATGCTAGTTCTTGGAACCGTGGCGTTTATCATCGCCCCAGCGGCCACCATAGGAACGATATGAGGACCGCAAGGCTAGTCTTTTCCCGGCGGGCCACTCCTCGAAAAAGAGACGAAGCCTCCATCGCGCGAAATACAATTTGCCACACCAAGCGCTGCTCGTGCTTAGAAAACATCCGGCGCTACAGCGGGAAAGTGCTCATGGAGCTGGCAAAAAAATCTTCAACTTCGAAAGAAGCTGCTGCGGGTTGCGGGCGACTGACCGTGGCACTGCAATTTTTCGCAGCACGCAGGATTTGAAGCCGCTAATTTTACGAACCCTTGAACCAACATCCCGACGCCGGACATTTTTTACCACTACAGCTAGGGCGCCGGAGCGTCGATCGTTCCCACTAGACCTGTGCGTCCATCTTGCACGGCGAGCCGCAACTGGTTATTCCCCGGTTGGGGATCAAGATCCATGTGTAGCATCAATCCGTGTTGCAGAATCTGATGATAAGTGTTCGCATCAAAGGCCTGGTCTACTTTCTGGGTGCGATTGGACAACATCTTGCCGCTCGGAGAATAGACCGTGGCGTACATGGCCACATTCAGACGCTTGCCCCCAGAGGTATCCTCAGCAGAAAGAGTGTTGGCATCAACCAGGAAAGTCACTCCGATTTTGTCCTTTACTGAATTGGCGGAAGGTGGCTTCACCTGTGCGCTGAAAGCAACCAGGGTTGACGGAACAACATCTCCTAGCGCCGAGGCCACTTCTTGTTGCGGGTTGTAGCCTTTCAACTGCGTCGGATCGATGGCGTAATACCCACGCCGATTCTGGACGTCCACACCGTCGCGCTTTACCTTTACCTTGATGGATCGATACTTGCCATCATATTTCTTGTTTTCCGGATAATAGCCAATGGTGTAGTCAGCGGATTCGTCGTCGAACGCGCGCTGCACTCCCATCTTGATCTCATTCTGGTTGACGTACGCGCGACCCCCGGTTTCGCGTGCCATCTCTCGCATGGTTTCCTGCGAGTCGATATCGGTCGAGATCGAAAGTCCCCGCGCATCGACCGGATAGACAGCTACTTGCGCACTAGCCAGCCGGGAGGCCGTATCGCGGATCTCATCGGCGTGCGACTGGCGGAAAGTCGCGGCATAGTTTCCCGCCGAATGTTCGTCAACCCGGCGTGTGTTAAAGCTGGGTAAGTTCTCTTCCAGTTCGGCATTGGACACGCTCCGGTTCTCTGGAATGAATGAAAAAGGCAGATCGCCAGTGATCCAGATGAGGTTCTTCCGACCAGGCAGTCCACCTAGAATGCGAGCCAGGCTATTCAGCGCGTTCAAAGCTAACACGGCCCGCTGCTCTTTGGCGTAGGCCGTTTGCGCGCCTTCAAAGGCCTGCAGCGACGCCTTCGCGACGGCGATGGCGCTGGACGCTCCACCACCCCGTCCCCGTCCCAAACCCGAGTCACCTGAGGCACCACTCAGCGGAGCAGTGCTGGCGTCGAGGCTGGACACCGTGCTGGAGGTACTCGGATCAGCGGATGCGCTTGTTGCAGCCCGGCCAGCGCTGGCGAACTCCTGCGGCTGGGGCTTGTAGCTCTGTAATGCTGTGTAGAGAATCTGTGGATCACTCGTAAAGTCCTGCAACACTTTGAGGGAGCCAGTCAAAGTAAAGATACCCATACGCTGGCCCGGCTTGTACTGTTCCTGAACGAAGCGCAGCATTTGAGTGCGGGCATAGGCTTGGTTGGTAAATGCTGTATCAATCGCGTCGAGGAGCATCACCGTGATGGGGCCACCGGGCGAACGATACTGCGCCCGGTTTGAGTAGATCCCAGGTGGCAAATCCGCCGCCGGCGCGTTCTCGCTGGGAGTTGCCAGGCTGGCGACCTTCTGCACCTTGCCGTTTTCTTCCACCACGAAATCTTCGGGACGAAGTCCGGGAAGGGCTTTGCCCTGCTTATCTGTCACCACTACGTCCACCAGAACCATGTGGGTGCTGACGCGGATCGTAGGAGGCGGGATCTGGGCAGGAGAGGGCGGTGCGGCCTGACTCCAGCCTCCAACTGTCATGCTCCCCGTCAGCAGCAAACCCAGGTAAGGAGAGCGCAGGCGTAATAGGTGCGTGATCATGGGATGTTCCTCCCTAGCCGGCTTGGCAGGCGCACCCACGTTATTATCTTTCGGCTCTCCTTGCAAGGAGTTTGCTGCGTTCAGGTGAGGCGGCGGTCCTCGACGGACAGCGGTTTTTTCATGCTCTCTGTCCGTAGCAGAATGCCTTCCTTCGTCGTAAGCATTGGTATACTTCAGTCCTGCGAATGCACCCGACAATATTTGGCGGTTGCGATTGGAAGAGCAACTACTGGTTTTGGAAACCGACATGCAACCGATCACGTTCATGGATCTCCTGCCCGGCCGACCGCCCAGTTTCGCCCGACCGAGACACCTGCAATTGCTACAAAACTTGCATGCGGATTGGGGCAAGCGACACCTTTTGTACGGTCTATTAGCGATTGCATGTGTGTTCGGAGCGAGCGCCCAATCACAAAATCGGCAGTTGGAAACGCTCATAGAGAACGGGCAGAGTGATTTAGACGCCGGCGATTTCGGCGGTGCGGTCGCTAGCTTCGAGCGGGCAACGCAGATGGCACCGGACAATCTAGAAGCCAATCGGGGACTCCTGCTCAGTTATTTGCAGGCCAAACGCCTGCGAGATGCAGAGAACGCAGGTCAGTCTGCAATCGCCCGTTGGCCGCAGGATGCGCCATTACAGCATTGGCTGGGGCTGGTTTATTTCAAACAGGGTCAGAATGCAAAGGCCTTGGAACGGCTGCGCAGTGCCGAGGGCCTGGACGGCACACGGTTCGATATTCACTTCGACGTAGCGTTGGTACTGCTCTCGGAGAACCAATATGCGGCGGCTGCGGAGGAATTGGAAAAAGCTATAAGGTTCGACCCGAACACCGCCATGGCTCATGTGTTGCTGGGCCGTTGTTATCAAAACACTAATCGTACCGTGCAAGCGATTGAGCAATTTCAGGCCGCGCTGCGACTTGACCGGAACATTCCGCTCGGCCACTATCATCTCGGGTTCGCTTATGCAAGTCTGGGCCACAACCCTGAAGCCATCGCCGAATACAAAAAAGAAGTGACGCATTCGCCCGACAATCCGTCAGTCCTTTATCAGCTGGGTCATTGTCTGCTGGAAGCCGGAGAATGGAAGTCCGCCGCAGCGCACTTGAAAAGAGCAGTGGAATCTGACCCGCAAAATTCCGATGCCTCCTACGATCTGGGTAAGGCATTGCTTCTCGAAGGTGATGCCGAAGCCGCGCTGCCAGCTTTGCGCCACGCCTCAGAGTTGAAGCCTGCGGATCCCAGCGCGCATTACCAGTTGGCACGAGCGCTCGGAAAGATGGGCCGAAAAGAAGAAGCACAACAAGAGTTCCAGACTTTCGCGGTGCTGAAGAAGACCCAACCTGTAGCCGGAGGAATGGCAGCCGGGCCGACCCAGTGATGCGCAGTCGTCCCTCGTTGCGGCTTAGATTTCCCGGTCGATGGGTGGCGGCAGCAATGCTATGTCTCGCGACGTGTGCATTGCCTCAAGCCTCGCAACAGTCTAATCGGTCGCAACCCCGAACTGATCATGTTGCCGCAGCCCGGAAGATCGGCAATCAGCAGGTGCATGCAAGCCCAGTATCTTTCGCGGATGTAACGCGGGCCGCTGGCATCGACTTCTCCCTCACCTGTGGCGGTCCGGAAAAGCGCTACATTATGGAATCCATGTGCGGCGGCATTGCCGTTTTCGACTACGACAATGACGGCTGGATGGACATCTTCCTGGTGAATGGATCCACGCTCGAAGATTTGAAAGCGGGAAAATGTCATCCCGGCAAGCTTTATCGTAACAATCACGACGGCACCTTCACCGATGTATCGGCCAAGTCTGGAATCAACCACTGTGGCTGGGGATTTGGCGCGGCCGTAGGCGACTATGACAACGACGGCTGGGAAGACATCTATATAACCTATCTCGATGGTGCCGTGCTGTATCACAACAACCACGACGGCACGTTCACAGACGTAACCGCTAAAGCGGGTGTTGGCAATCTGGGGCGCTGGGGCACCAGCGCCGCCTTCGGCGACTACGACAACGATGGCAACCTCGATCTCTACGTCGCGAACTACGTGGACCTCGATCTCGATCACCTGCCGGAATTAGGGCAGGGGCCGTTTTGCCAATACCGGGGGATTCCCGTCTCCTGCGGCCCACGCGGATTGAAGGGCGGAAGGGACAGGCTGTATCACAACAACGGCGACGGCACGTTCACCGACGTAAGCGAAAAGTTGAATATTGACCCGAACGCTTACTACGGGCTCGGTGTCCTGTGGCTGGATTACGACTTGGACGGCTGCCTCGATCTCTACGTAGCCGACGACTCGTCGCCCAGCATGCTGTATCACGGCGACTGCAAGGGAGGCTTCACCGAAGTGGGCGTACAAGCCGGCGTGGCATACAGCGCGGACGGCCGTGAACAGGCCGGCATGGGCATCGATTCCACCGACTACGACAACGACGGTTGGCCTGACATCGCGAAAGCGAATTTTTCAGACGATAGCAACAACCTGTACCACAACGATCACAAGGGCGAATTTACAGATCTCGCAGGCCCCGCGAACTTTGGACCTGTGAGCATTCCTTTTCTTGGTTTCGGACTCAAGTTCCTCGACTTTGACAACGACGGCGGGAAAGATATTTTCCTAGCGAATGGTCACGTGAACCCCCAGGTGGACCAACACTCCTTTGGCGTGACCTACGCCGAACGGCCGCTGTTGTTCCACAATCTCAACAACGGGAAATTTGAGGAGATCGGCATGGCCGCCGGAACGCCGCTGGCTCGCCGTTATGTGGCCAGGGGCGCGGCTACTGCCGACTTCTTCAATGACGGCAGCGAAGACCTGCTGGTTAGTGTGTTGGACGGTCCTCCGCTTCTCCTTCGCAATCAAGCTAAGAAGGGGCATTGGCTCCGTGTCAAAACCATAGGCGCCGCTTCTAACCATGACGGTTTTGGCACCCGCGTGCAAATAAAAGCGGGCGGTTTGACTCAGACCGCTGAGGTCAGAGCCAACTCGAGTTTTGAGTCAGCCAGCGATCCGCGATTGCATTTCGGCTTGGGCGCGGCAACGCGAGCAGATTCAATTGCCATCCATTGGCCCTCGGGCAAGACGGATACTCTCGGCCCAGAATCTGCTGATCAGGAACTGGTGATCCAGGAAGGACAAGGCGTGCTGGCACGGCACGCACACGTCCCAGCCCCAAGCAAGCCTGCCCAGTCGCGCCAGCATTTAACTCATCGAACGCCGTAGTTGAACCGGATCGGACGCCGACAGGGCGACAGGGTGCGGAAAGCTAAGCGGTACCGGCCGAGAGCCATTCGAAATCCTTGCTGGAGCAAAACTTGCTCTCGCTTCCCAAGTTATTTCTTTCCAAATTATGGAGCCAACCTTGGGCAGTTCTCCACTTCCTCATAGTGCAAAACCACTAACAGCTTGTAAGTTGTTGATTATTAACAGCCGCTTGTTTGGATGGTTATGTGCTGTTGCACACACCTTTTTGGGGGGGTGTGGATAGGCGCGAGTCGCCACTATCCCGTCCCGCTAGATTCGCTTTTCCCAAGGAATCAGCAAGATAGCTTGACAGCGGCCGTTCGAAGGAGCACAATGGCGCGCGTTTTTAAAACGACTGTTAAGACGCTCTCGCACTTACGTGTTGTGAGCAAGTATATGACGGTTGTCAGCTCTTGATGAGATACATCTCTGGTCTGCGGTCTCAAAACGATCGAAACGCTTGGGGGAGGATAGTCGTTATGACAAGGCTACGCTGTTGCTTCGTTGCATTGTGCACGCTGCTGTTGACCTTGGGTGCGATAGCGCAGGTTCAAAACGGTCAATTCTCCGGCACCGTGACCGACCCTAGCGGGGCGGCGGTTCCCAACGCGAAGGTGACAATCACTAACCAGGCGATAAACCTGTCGGTGACGGTCATGTCGAATCAGACCGGTGCCTACAGCGCCAAAGAACTGCCGGTTGGGACTTACAAGATCACGGTGGAGGCAAGCGGCTTCAAAACCTTCTCCGATGTCGGCGTCGTGCTGAATGCTGGCTCAACTGCGCATGTCGACGCGAAGATGGCCCTCGGTCAGGCTCGCGAAGTAGTGGAGGTCACCAGCCAGGAAGTAGCGGTCAACACAGAAGATTCCAAGCTGGCCTCGACGGTATCGAGCACGCAGATCGACAACTTGCCGCTGAACGGCCGCAACGTGTTCGATCTGATGCAGCTCGCTACCGGCGCGGTCAACGTCAACGGCGTGGATTTTGAAAATGGTCACGGCACTGTCGTCAATGGCGTGCGCGAGGACTTCAACGGCTTCCTCATCAACGGAGTGTCGAACAAAGGCCTGAGCGGCGGCGCTGTCAACGTGCCCATCCAGGATAGCGTGGAAGAATTCCAGCAGCTGCAATTGAACATGTCCGCCCAGTACGGCAACAGCGCCGGCGGTACCGTGAACTTGGTAACCAAATCCGGCACTAACGCCTGGCACGGCAGCCTGTGGGAATATGTCCGCAACGACGCCTTCGACGCTAATGAGTACTTCCTGAATCAAAAGGGTATTGCCAAACCTGCTTTGCGCTTCAATCAGTTTGGCGCCACCGTCAGCGGCCCGATCATAAAGGACAAGTTATTTTTCTTCCTCTCCTTGCAGGGAGATCGCTTCACCACTATTGGGACGCCACAAACGAACACCCAAGAAACTGCTGCTTGGCGCAATGCGGTCATCGCTGCAGATGCCAACGCCAATGCGACTGGAAATCCGGCTATAGAAACGAATTCGACTGCGGCCTTGCTTTACAGCCATTTTGCGCCCGCGAACCCAGGAACCCCAACGGGCTTGACCTCGGATGGATATGTCTTAAATGTTCTTGGAACCTCGCAAGGTGCTCTCCCCGACTATTCACCCCTTCTGTGTCTCAGTAACAACTTGGGTGGAACATCGCTGATGGCGCAGAAATGGGCGCATATATTCGGTGTCACGCAACAAGACATCACATTCATGCAAAACCCAGGTCTCAACCAAGGCAATGGCTGCGCTAATATTCCAGGCCTCCAAGCGGGCACAATCGATCGAGGCGCCCCGATACAGGAAACCAGCGTCGCGACGTTCAAAAGCCAGACCCAGACCTTGGGCAACCTGTTCAATGGCAACGAAGCCTCGTTGCGGCTGGATTACAATTGGAATCCCAACAACCGCTTCTTCCTGCAATACAACTACAATCGCCAAACTGACAAATTTGGCGCCTGCAACGCCGCTTGCACCCGCGGATTCGCCAATCCTTTGCGCAACAACTTCCCGCAGGGTTCTTTGAGTTATGTCCATACTTTTGGCCCGAGCGTCCTGAACGAGCTTCGCGTCGGCTACTTGCAGAACAATACCGTAATCACGCCGAACGTTGGTGGCGTGCCGGCCATCGGTTTCGCTGACGGGTCGTCGGGATTCGGCTCTTACAACGGCTATCCCCAGTCGTTCAAGGAGAACATCTACACTTACTCGGACTTGGTCTCGATCAGCCACAAGAACCACAACATTAAGATAGGGGCAGATTTCCGGCGCAATATCGAAAACAGCGAGTTCAACGTGGCGCGCCCCTCCTACTATTTCTACGATCAAGTGTTCTTTGCCGCGGACGCACCTTACTACCAGGCGGCCGGCGTGGATCCTGGGATTTGTAAGGCGCCCTGCCCGCAGTCGTCGTATAATCCCGCGCCTCAGTCGCACCTAAACAGCAACTTTCGCCACTGGCGCAATATGGAAGTCGGGGCCTATTTTCAGGATGACTGGAAGGTCAACAAGCGCTTGACGTTGAATCTCGGAATCCGCTACGACCTGTATCAGCGGCACCACGAACTGAACAATCTGGCCACGACCTTTTTGCTGGGCTCGAATGCGCCAAACTCGCTCATCCTTGGCGGCAGCGATGGCTTGCTCAACCGCCTGTTCAATGCGAGCGACCCTAATAACTGTGCCAATCCCGCATTAGCTCAGGTGGCTGGCGGATGTGGGCCTGGGACAGGCGGTTTCGCACCATCTGCTACCCTTGGCCAGGGCGATCACAACAACTTCGGGCCCCGCGTCGGCTTCGCTTGGGACTTGTTCGGTGATGGCAAGACCTCGTTACGCGGTGGTTTCGGTGTCGCCTACGAGGGTACACTCTACAATCCGCTCTCGAACTCACGCTGGGATCCCCCGTATTATTCCTTCAACGGCATCGCCGGAGGAGTTAACCAAGCGGGTGCGGATGTGGTGTATGGCCCAAGCACCTGCGGGGGAGGCGTTTGCAATCAGGATCCGACGGTAAAGCCAACCTTTACCGGACCTCCTACCAATCCCAATATGGGACCCGCTGGTCAGGCGCAGGCCCAGGGCAACATTAATGGATGGGACTCGGCTAACCCGAATTTTGCTGTTTTGACGGGAATCGTATTGCCTAAGGGTCTTCGGGATCCTTACGTCTATAACTACTATATGAGCATCCAGCGCGAGATCCTGCCCAAGACAGTAGTGCAGCTTGATTACGTCGGAACAACCGGGCATAAACTTTTCCGCGCCGAAGATATCAACCGCGAATCTGGCTCTCTGCTGCCTGCGGGCGCTACTGTTACTGACAACTTGGGTAGGACATTGACCGGTTTGGGCGGCCGTTTGAATGGGAACTTCGGTCGACTCCGGAACTGGCAGAACGCGGTCAACTCCAACTACAACTCGCTGCAAGCTTCCGTGAAGCATCAGATGAGTCACGGAGTGCTGTTTAACGTGAATTACACCTACAGTCACTCCATTGACGAAGGCTCGACTTGGCACAGTGGCGCGACCACTGCCAACGGCGCGGCCGCCGGTGAGGGCTTCACAACCGACCAGACCCTACCAGGATTGGATCGGGGTAACTCCGTCTATGATATTCGTCATCGGCTTGTACTGAACTACGTTTACCAGTTGCCCGGCCAGAACCTGAAGGGCGTTCTGGGCTGGATCGCCGGCGGATGGGCCTACAACGGCATTTGGGCGTTCCAGAGCGGAGCACACTGGGAGCCTTACACGTCGCAGAGCAGAAAGCTGCGTGCGTTCGACTCCGCGACTGGCGCCTACGATCTTAAGTGTAGTGCTTCGAACATATCGACCTGTGTGAACCTGGGAGGGGACTACAACTTGGACGGCGGTAAGAACGACAGGCCCAACAGCAGCGTCCCAGGAGCCAGTTTCAACCGCAACGTTTGGGCGAATGGCTGGTGCACCCCCGGTTCCGATGGCAACTACACAGGCGTGGTATGGGGTGGTTGTGCAGCGAACGACGGTGTTGCCAATCAGGCAAACCTGCCAGTGCTCACGCAGCTCACGACTTGTCTGGGCTGCGTCGGCAACCTGGGACGCAATACTTTTGTTGGCCCAGGCCAGTGGTACGCCGATATGACGTTGTCGAAGACATTCAAGTTCACCGAGCGGGTGAACTTGAAATTTGATGCGCAAGCATTTAACATTTTCAACCGCGCTAACTTCCTGCTCGCAACCGCGGGAGGAGGGGCCCATAATCAACCCCGAACTGGTAATTTTGGCCAGGCGGCGGGTACTCTAAATGCTCGTAATATGCAGTTCGGCTTGAAGCTGAGCTTCTAGTCGCAGAACTGGCTGTCTTCCAAAGGCTTGCTGCTGGTTCTCCGGCAGCAGGCCTTTTTCCATTGAAGATTGTTCTCTTGTGCGGAGGTGTCAGTTGGGTAAAAGCTTTCGCGCTGTTCTCTTCTCCGCATTTCTCGCAGCGATTGCGCTTTCGACCTACCTTCACGGCCAGCAACAGCAGGTTCCGTTGGGGAAAATCATTGGTAGCGTCCGGGTAGCCAAAGGAGATTTTCCTGCGAACCCAGTCCTGGTCACTCTGGAGTTGCGCGGAGCTGCCATGGGAAGCGTGTACAGTGATGGCCAAGGGAGATTCGGCTTTTACGCTCTCGGCGCTAACCAATATCGCGTCACCATAGACGACGATGCTTACCAGCCAGTCTCTAAGGATGTAGCTGTATACCCTGACGTTGAACCGATGAATTTCGTGCAGTTCGATCTGGTGCCGCGGGAGAATAATAAGAAGCAGGATCCCTTGCAGGGACAGGTGCCAGGAACTAATCCATACCTCATTGATCCTGCTCAGTATTTGCGGCAGTTTCCGAAAAAGACGATCAAAGAATTTGAAAAGGGTGTGGAGGCCGAGAAGCACGGCAGGATCGACGAAGCCATCGAGCGCTACGAAAAAGCCATTAGTAATTCTCCAGACTTCTACCCCGCACACAACAACCTGGGCTCGGCCTTTCTGAGCCGGCAGCAGTTTGCCGAAGCGCAAAGGCAGTTCGAAGCCGCTATCGAAGACAATCAAAATGACGCTGAAGCACGTTTCAACCTGGCGAACGTGCTACTGCTGACCCAGCGTTACGACGACGCTGCGGTAGAAATCCAGCAAGGTTTCAAGCGCCAGCCGGTCTCCGCTTTCGGGCAGTTTCTGCAGGGGTCTCTGTATTCCCATACCGATCGACCCGAACTAGCCGAGAAAAGCCTGCTGACGGCACTGAATCTCGATCCCAAGATGTCGCAAGCGTATCTGCAGCTAGTGAATCTGTATCTACACCAGAGACGCCCTTCGGACGCGATCGGAGAATTGGAGACTTACCTTAAGGAGTTTCCGGACACTCAGTTTTCGCCGAAGGCCAGAGAGCTTCTCAAGCGGTTACAAGCAAATCCGTCCAATAACCAGTAGCGCCATTCCCGGCGCAAAACGGTCTGCCTTCCTGCCCACATCTCGATTGGATCCTGGCGATGATAAACTCGAGCTAGTTATGCCCTTGATCCGCAGTTTTCTGTGTGCGTTCTGGCTGGCCTCCAGTCTCACAGCCGCAACCTCCACGCCTCCTCCCACCAACATCCGACCCAACGTCATTCTGGTCACTCTCGATACGATTCGCGCCGACCGCATGGGCTTTCTCGGTTCAGAACGCAAGTTGACGCCGAATCTTGACGGATTGGCCCGCCAGTCCGTGGTATTTACCCGCGCATACGCTCAAGTTCCGCTGACAACGGCGTCGCACGCCACCATCCTGACGGGTACGTATCCGCAGTATCACCAGGTAAATGATTTTGGAGTGCCGCTGCCCCAAGATGTGCCGTTCGCTCCTTCCCTCTTTAAGAGCCATGGATATCACACAGCGGCCTTTGTCGGTTCTTTGGTGCTGGACCCTGCCACACGGTCCGCTCCAGGCTTTGACCGGGGATTTGACACATTTGATGCCGGATTCCACAGACGGCGCCCGCGAGAAAGCCGCTATCAGGCCATTGAACGCCGTGGCGGTGAGGTGGTTGCGCACGCATTGGCCTGGCTAAGCCAGCATCCGCGTGGTCCGTTTTTCATCTGGGTGCATCTTTACGATGCGCACGATCCCTACGATCCTCCAGAGCCCTATAAGAGCCGGTACGCCTCTGCGCCCTACGATGGCGAGATTGCGTATGTCGATTCCGCGGTCGGTAAATTCCTGACTCAGCTGCGGGCACGAGGACTCTATGAAGGCGCGGTCATTGCCGTAATGGCCGACCACGGTGAGGCTCTGGGGGAACACGGAGAATCTACGCACGGGATTTTTCTCTACGATGAGACGATTCACGTCCCACTTCTATTCAAGTTGCCGGGAGAGCGTTCTGCCGGAAAACGAATCGACAGTCGCGTCCAGTTGGTGGATGCACTCCCCACCATCCTGCGGGCAGCAGGAATTGCCCTCCCGCCTGCAATGCAAGGCCGGGACCTGATAACAATATTGAAACCCCCGGCCCCCAAGGGAGCAATAGGCCAAACGGAATTGACGGCTGCCGATCGCCCGGCGTATGCCGAGAGCGACTATCCGCACCGCACGTTTGGATGGAGCTCGCTGCGGGCACTGCGAGCAGGAAAGTATCTCTATATCGATGCACCGCGTGCCGAACTTTATGATCAGGTGTCGGATCAGAAACAGGAATACAATCTGTCCGCAACGTCTGTGGCGCTGGTCAGCACCTTGGCTAGCCAACTCAATGTGCTCCGCCAGAATACGAGTAGCAGCAGGGAAGCCCCGAAGGTGACCGTTGATCCCGAACTTCAGGAAAAACTGAGCGCGCTCGGATATGTATCGGACAGTAGTTCGTCACCGATGCCCGGTATCAAAGAAACTGGTGCTGACCCCAAAGATAAAGTTGAGGTCGTCAACTTGCTGCACCAGGCTGAGATACTCAAAGAAGAGATGCTCTTCCGGGAGGCGGTCCCTCCGCTTGAGCGGGTGATTGCTCTCGAGCCCAACCTGCCGATTGCCTATCTGCAGCTGGGCACAGCCCTAAGTTCTCTCCGGGACTACGAGAAGGCGTTGCCGGTGTTGCGCAAGGCAGTGGAAATGCGTCCTGACTTAATTATTCCGCGGTACCAATTAGGCTCGGCGCTGTTTGAGACTGGGGAATTCGGAGCGGCCGCGATCGAGTTCGAGAGAGCCGTGTCGCGATCTCCAGAGTGGCCGGAAGCACATTTTTCTCTCGCGACTGCCTATGCCCGACTGGACCGCATGCCGGAGGCGATCAAGGAATATGAGAAAGTAATTGAACTCAGACCAAATCACTACGGAGCACACTTGCTTTTGGGAAGAGCGCTGGCTCTCTCGGGTGACCCGGCTTCTGCTCTTCCTAAACTAAGAAAGGCAGCTTCACTTCAACCGGACTCCCCCGAACCACACGCATTCCTCGCCGATGTGTACGAGCAGTTGGAGAAGACCGCGGATGCAGACCGAGAACGGGCCGAAGTCGAGCGTCTGAAGACGAACAGCAAACCATAAGGTGTCCCTTCCGTGTTCCATCTCACCGTTGGGGCATAAGCCCGCAGAATTTTTCCTCTAGTTTGCAAGCCTCTTTGTATTGGGTTCGAGCGGCGGCAGGTTGTTGCATACGCTGCAAAGCGAACGCTAGATTCAGGTGTGCTTCCGCCAAACTGGGATCGAGTTTCAACGCAACCCGATAACTCCGAACCGCCTTCTCCAGCCTGTTGGTTCGACTGTAGCAGATGCCGAGATAGTTATGCAGATGTGCATCTTCAAGGCCGAGGGAAATCGCTTTCTCCAGATGCGGCGCGGCCGCCATATAGTCCTTCTGGTTAAAAAGGGCCATGCCCAGCTCGCGCTGTCCCGGATAAAAATTCGGCTGGACGGTAACCGCTTTTTGGTATGCCGAAAGAGCTGCGGCTGGGTTGCTGCCGGCATCCAGTAAGCCTGTCTCATACCAAGCTCGGTAATTCTGTGGGTTGATGCTCACTGCTTTCTGCAGCCAGCTTTTCGCTTCCTCCGCGTGGCCGAGCTTGGCGAGCGCGCGAGCCAAGCCGGTCATCGCATTGTCGAAGTTGGGATTAAGCTTCAAGCAACGCTGCAACTGATCCGCCGCTTCGGCCCATTTCTCGTGCCGCACGGCTGTCTCGCCCAGCAAGAAAGGGATGACGTAGATGTTCGGATCCTGCTCCTGCACCTTTCGGAGTAGAGCATCAGCTTGATCGTCGTCGTGCCTTTGCAACGCGTCCTCTGCTTGGAGAACGGAGTTAAACTCCTCCAGTTTGCTCTTGGGGTCGGCTAAAGCTGAAATCAGGGCGCCTGCGGGCACCGTTGAATGGTAGGCCACATACCCCAACGCGCGCAATTTATCCAGGGCGTCCGGACTTAGCCTCGAGTTATTGTTCGACGCCGGGCCGTAAGGGTGATTGCGGAGCACTGCCTGCAATCTATCTTTGAGCACCGCTATGGTCGCGCTCTGCTGCGGAGCTAGATTATTTTCCTCTTCCGAGTCCGCGTCTAAGTCATAGAGTTCGGGCTGCGGCGCCTCGATGTAATGGTAACGCGCGGTCTCCAGTGCGCGCAGCGGGCTCCATCCAAAAGAACTGAAGGGATAAAACGTCTCGCTGTAAGCGACATCGTCGGAGGCAGCGGCGGCGTCAAGCAGGCCGTGCGATTGCAGTTGCTGCCCCATTCCATCGTGAATGCCCGCCGCTTCCAGCAGTGTCGGAGCGACCGCGGTGGTTTCCACTGGCCGCGTGGCTCGTCCCGGCCGAATTCCGCTCTCCGCGGCGGGTTTGACGATGAGCGGCACATGTACGGTGGCGTTGTACACGAAAAAACCGTGCTCATGCTCTCCATGCTCGCCCAAAGACTCGCCATGATCACTGAGAAACAAGATCACGCTGGAATCATAAAGCTGGGTCTGCTTCAGCCATGCAAGCAGTCGCCCGAGTTCATGGTCTGCGTAGGCGATCTCTCCGTCATACGGATGGGACTGATACTGGCTGCGAAATGGCTCAGGTGGATCATACGGGCTGTGCGGATCGTACAAATGAAGCCAGAAGAAAAAGGGCCGCAGCTGATTCTTCTTCAGCCACACCAGAGCGTGATCAACGCTCTCCCCTGCTCGTCTGTCCACCAGTCCAATGTCGCGATTGACGAAGGCTTCTGGCGCAAAGGCATCGTCGTAAAAGTCGAATCCCCGAGCTAGCCCCCAACTCCGGTCGAGCACGAAAGCGCTGACCACCGCCCCCGTGGCATAGCCATGCTGTTTGAAAGCTTGGGCGACAGAGCGGAATCGCGAATCGAGCGGTTGTCCGGTAAAATCCTGCACCCCGTTCTGGAATGGGTACATCCCCGTGAGAATGGCCGCGTGTGAAGGCCACGTTAACGGAACTTGCGAAATAGCGCGCTCGAACACGACGCCGTCCTGGCCTAGAGCATCGAGCGTCGGGGTCTGAATCCTCTTATTCCCGTAACATCCCAGGTGGTCCGCGCGCACCGTGTCAAGCGTGATCAGAATGACGTTCCGCGCGCGCTTCGCCGGGGGATTCGCAGCGGCGACAAGGTGAGCGAATGTCAATAAGACGCAGACCAACAGCGGGATTCTCGTTGCACTCGACATGCAGCTATCAACCTGTTCATCAGGTAACGAGGTCTACTGCGGCCGCGCCTGCTGCGCTTTGCGCATTTCTTCGTCCGCTTCCGCGTTTAGACCCTTGGCTGCAAGAGCCTTGGCCAGTGCTACATGAGCACTAGGATCGTGCGGATCGAGTTCGGTCGCGCGCCGCAGCTCGGCCAGCGCTTCTTCAGTTTGACCCTGATACAGTAACAACTCGCCCCATGCGCGATGAGCCGCAGCATATTCTGGATAAATGGTCGCCGATTGCCGGAAGGCCGCCGCTGCCTCAGGGATCATTTGCTTCTTCAGGTACGCCGCTCCCAAGTTAAAGGCAGCGGAAAAATTTGTTCCATCGAGCTCCAGCGCTCGCTTCAACATTTGAATTGCCTGATCGAAGTCCCCGTTTCGCGCGTATGCAAGTCCCAGCTGGAATGTCGCCAGCTCATAGCCAGGGCTGAGTTCCAAAACCCGCTGGAGTTCCGCTACAGCTTTGGGATACTCTCGCAGCCGGTAGTAATTCAGTCCAAGAAGATAGTGTACGGGAACCGAATTGCGCTCCGTCTTCAGGGTTGCTGTCAGCTTTTCGGTCGAGCTCTGATATTCCCCGTGCTGGCTCTCTGCGATGGCATCTGAGATGAGTTCGTAAACTTGAATGCGGTCTTTCGGGTCCGGCCGGGAGTTGTCAGTCATAGTCGGGCCAGTTCCTCCGGAGAAACCTGCATATCCCAGAGACTTCAGCCTCTCCATCAATGCTGGATCGAGGCCAGTCTTCTCCGCCAGCTCCTGGTCCGCGCTGTATTGGCGCACCAGCGCCCTCAATCGCGCCTGCAGCTCGCCCCCCACGGCTTTTTTGTCCGTATAGAGATTCCGCGTCTCGCCGGGGTCTGCAGCTAAATCGTACAGTTCAGGCTTCGGCGCTTCGATAAATTGATATTTCTCCGTCTCCACCGATCGCAATTCGCTCCAGTTAAAGTGCAGGCGAGGCAAGAACGTCTCTGCGTAGACGCTCATAGAGTCCTCTTTTTTCCCCGTAAGCAGCGGCAGAAGGCTGCGGCCTTGCACTTGTGCAGGCACCTCAATCTTCAACTCCTGCAGCACGGTGGGCATCAGGTCGGTCAGGCTCACCAACCCAGAAACGGTTTTGGCGGCCACTGCTCCTGGTAAATGGATGATCACCGGCACGTGCAGCGTCGCATTGTAGATGAAGAAGCCATGAGTCTTCTCTCCATGCTCGCCCAGGCTTTCGCCATGATCTCCCGTGAGTACGATCAGAGTGTTGTCATAAAGCCCTTTTGCCTTCAGGAAAGCGATTACGCGCCCAAACTGCGCGTCCGCGAAGGCAATCTCACCGTCGTACAACCGATCCTTATATTGCTCGCTATACGGCGGCGGGGGCTGGTACGGGTAATGCGGATCATACAGATGCACCCACAGAAAGAACTTGCTCTCCGCGTTCTTGCCCAACCAATCCAACGCGACGTCGGTTACCACATTCCCCGGACGCTCCATCGCCTCGAGATTCGATTCTTGCATCCGATTGAAATCGAAGTGGTCATAATAGAAATCGAATCCCTGGTTCAGGCCAAATCGCGAATCGAGGACCGCTGATCCGATTACAGCGCCGGTCGTATATCCCTGCTGCCTTAGAACGCTTGCGAGCGTGGACTGCTTGGGATTGAGCTTATTACCGCTGAAGTCGTGCATCCCGCTCAGTGTGGGATAGGTTCCGGTGAAAATCGCGGTGTGCGCCGGCAGGGTGACCGGAACTGGAGTGTAGGCTCGTTCAAAACGTGCGTTGTCGGCGGCGAACGCGTCGATATTCGGAGAAATCTTGGTGTAACCATAGCAACCAAGATGATCGGCCCGCAGTGTGTCAATCGTGACAACGACAACGTTGGGCGCGTGTTTAACTTCGCCCACTAGTCCGCCGGAAGGGAGAAGGCAGACGATCCACAGGAATGCAACGCACCGGGAAAGGGCCATGAACAAGGCAAATTATAACGCATGATGACGCGCCGGCAGGCGGCGCCGCCACGGTTACACGGTTACAACGACGAGCAACTGGATGAATCCGCCGGTCCAGCATCCTCTGCTCCGTGAGATATTCTGTCAACTGGCTATCATTGGTGTTAGAGCCTACCCACATCGTTCCCCCTAGCGAGATTGAAATGTGTGAGTGAGAAACGGGTTAGGGAGCTGGCCGCACGGCTCCTTAAAAGCCGGGAGGCCAGCGACCGGGATTACAATCCCCAGCCGTGCCTACTTCCTACTTCACTTTGGTGCGAGAAATGAAAGTGCCTACAACCATCGCTTGCGCCTCGTCGCTGACGCTCGTCAGCATGGCATAAAGCCCACCGCTGTTTGTCTCAGATCGCCGTCCCCACCGTGCGCAAGCGGCTGCGCCGTTATCAGCAGCAGGGGCCGCGCGGCCTCATCGAGCTTTCCCGCGCTCCTCATCACCAGCCCGGCAAGGCTTCCCGCCGACATCGAATGGCAGGTCGTCGCTTTGCGCCAGGAGTTGTTCACTTTCGGCGCTCAACTTTTTCTGGCTACCTTCGTAACCCGACCGGGCAGGAGTGCCGGGGGGGAAGCGGCACCGCAACGCGCTTACTGTGCTAGGCTGATTGGCGATGCAGGCCTTTCGGATCCTAGCGTGTGTCCTGCTGCTCGTGACAGCGGCCTTTGGGCGCGAATCGGTGACGACCAAGAGCACGCAACCTGAGGTATTCCTGATCACCATCGACACGCTCCGAGCCGACCACGTTCACTGCTACGGCTACGACAAGCTGGAAACTCCAGCCCTAGACGCACTGGCGCATGAAGGCATCCGCTTCACCCAAGCTTTTACGCCCAGCCCTATCACCAACACGTCCCATGCCAGCATCCTGACCGGACTGCTGCCAGGCTCGCATGGAGTGACGGATTTCGCCGTGCCCCTGTCAACGGCCCATCCAACCGTGGCGGAGTTGCTCAAAGCACACGGCTATCGCACAGGAGCCTTTATCGGTGCGGTGATTCTCGACAGCAAGACCCTGGCGCCGGGATTTGATCGAGGGTTCGACTTCTACGACAACTTTCCGGAACATTTGTCGACAAAGTCGCGCTGGGGACGCCTCGAGCGCCGCGGCATGGACGTAGCGGAACATGCGGAAAACTGGTTGACCAAGCACCCTGCGGGTCCACACTTCGTGTGGGTACACCTATACGATCCCCACGACCCGTACGAACCGCCCCTGCCTTATTCGCAGATCTACAAAGATCGCTTGTATGACGGCGAGATCGCTTACGCTGACTCAGCTCTTGCGAATTTCATTACCTATCTGAAGAAGCATGGTTGGTACGACAATTCCTTGATCGTTGTTGTGGGCGATCACGGCGAGGGTCTCGGCGAGCATCACGAGGATACGCACGGAATCTTCCTGTACGACGCAACCACACACGTTCCCTTGATCTTGAAACTGCCCGGAGGAACCGCCCGCAAAGTGCAAGTGGTCGAAGCGCAAGTGCGTACCACCGACATTCTGCCGACAGTGCTCGAACTAGCCAGGGTTACTGCTCCCGCGAAGCTAGACGGCGAATCGCTGCAGCCGTATTTCACAGGGGCAGATACGCTTGCATCTGAGCGAATTGCCTTCGGGGAAACCGATTATCCCTTGCGCTTCGGGTGGGCGCCATTACGGGCAGTGCGCACCCACGGACTCAAGTTCATCGAAGCTCCTCGTCCAGAGCTCTATGACCTGCATACAGACGCAGCGGAACTGAACAACCACTACGAGCCGTGGAACGCACAAGTGAAGAACCTCCGGGGACTGTTGGCGGAACTTCGGGCGAAAGCCCCTCCGCCCGCGCCTTCCCAAGGTGTGGTTGGGCAGGGAACCATCGATGAATTGAAGGCACTCGGCTATCTAGGCAGGGCCGATGTGGGAAGCGCAACCAACGTTCCCGAACCATGGTTGTTGCCGGATCCAAAAGACAAGATTGAAGAGCAGAATCTACTCCACCTGGCAATGATTGCGTCGGAGGACGATCGTGCCGCTGATGCTCGTAGGTCTCTCGAGAAGGTGTTGCAACTTGATCCGAAATCACCTACCGCGCTGCGACAACTGGGAGAACTCGAGCTGCGCGCCGGGGACTATGTGAACAGCGCCCAACATCTGAAAGTCGCTCTGGAAGTGCGCCCAGAGGATGCCACCGCCGCGTTCTATGAAGGGCAGGCATTGGAAAAGACGCACGATCTCCCCGGGGCACGAGATGCTCTCGAAGCCAGCTTGAAACTGATGCCTGGACAATTCGAAGCCCGGCTGCTATTAGGTCAGGTCTATCTTGGATTGAAAAATCCCAAAGCAGCCGAGGACCAGTTTGAAGCCGCGCTTCTGCTTCAATCAAACAATGTCGAAGCGCAACTCGGTGTCGCGAAGGCACAGATAGCCGAAGGCAACTTTAACGAGGCCGCGCAGCAACTCGAATCTCTTTCCAAATCGCAATCCCGGAACGCTGCACTCTTCGAGTTATTGGCCCAAGCTTATACGGGATTGGGCAAGAAAGTGGAAGCGGAGCAGGCAGAAGCGCGGGCCAAGCTGCTGCGTGACAAAACGTAGTTCAGGCTCCTCAAATCCTCGTACCTCTGCCTTGGTGAGCGATCATCGTTTCACGGATACGGCTAGACGCAGGCGACTAGCGACGGCACGACCGTCCTTGAAAGCGGGAACAAACTTCCATTCTGTCGCCGCCTTGAGCAGGTCCGGGTCTGCGGATTTAGTGTTTCCCGCCGGTTCGACAGATCGAACTTTCCCGGCGGAATCGATCAGCAGATCGAGGAGCAACTCGGAGTCTGTCAAACCCTGCTCCGAAGCCACCAGAGCGGGGCGCCGCAGCAGAATCGGTTGCGGCGGGATGACTTCAGATTTGCTCCGCTCCGATTTCTTATTAGTGGTATCGAAAACCATCGCGCGTTTTTTCCGGCCAGCGGAAGGCCCAGAGGATGTCTCATCCACCTGAGCATGAATTCCGTGAGCACGGACGTCTAGCATCGCTGTCCGCAGGCGCTGCACATCAGAGTCAGGCCACATGTCAGCGAGCGAGAGCCATGCCTCTGGCTCACGACCGCTATAGAGGTAAGACCAGGCGATTTCTAGCACTTTGATTTTCACGCCCCGCAAACGGTGTAGCTGCTCTGCCGAAAAGCGGGCAGTGGAAGCCAATTTGCCATCACTGTTTTTGAAATCGCGCAGGTCCTGCGAATCAAGCTCCGCCCTGAGCTTGGCGATTTTTTTATCAAAATCAACCCGGAATTCAGAACTGACGTCGAGCAAGTGGTTGCGCTCGAAGCGGAGTACGACGGTTGGCGCGAAGTCCAATTCGCCTCCAACCAAGTTCTCGAAGCCATCCACCGCAGCGGCATCGTCTGTCCAGACCTCGACGCGACCGTCCAGATCTGTGTCCGACGCGCTGAAGAAGCCTCCACCGGTTATTGCGCGCAGCAAAGCAGGCGGCTTTTGAAGAGAATAAATCTGGTATGCCATGCAGCACTCGGTCTCGGACGGCTTTATCTGGAACGTGACAACTGGAACACCTAGGCCCAGGTCGGCGCCAAATGCATCCACATCAAGCTGGGAGGCCCCGGTCGTAACGATTATCTCTTGCTTGTCCCAACTGAGCGCTGCTTCACAGACCCGTGTCGCGAGTCCGGTTGCGGTTTTTCTTGCCGCCCCCAACCGCAGCTTTACTCCGGTGTGGAATTCGGCTTCGAAATTGCCACTGCCATTGCTGCAAAGTGCATCGCGGCCCTGTGCATGGCACGGGATTACCATTACCCAGAAAAGCAAGAATGAAGCGAGCGCCAACGGGCCGTAGGGAAGTCGAACTAGTCTAGTGTCCCGTAGATAGCTAGACGTATTATTCTTCTCCTTTGCGGCGGCGCCGGGGTTGGGTGCTCCCCGGTTGAATCGATTCCAACTTGGCGCGCGCCCGCTCAATTTTCTTCAGGATGTCCTCCAGTTGGGCCGTCCACACGAAAGGCCGCGGATTCTCATTCCATGCCCCCAGAAACGCCTCGATGGCCTCAACCAGATCCGGCACGCTGAAAAACGCCTCCCGCCGTACTGCCTTTTCCGTTAGCTCCCGAAACCAGCGCTCCACCAGATTCAGCCAACTGGAACTGGTAGGAATGAAGTGCGGCACAAAGCGGCGATGGCGTTTCAGCCAGCTTTTGACCTCCGGGGTTTTGTGCGTCCCGTAGTTGTCCAGTATCAGGTGCAGTTCCCGGTCTCCGGGAAACTCTCGGTCCAGCTGGCGCAAGAACTTCAGGAATTCTTGATGGCGGTGCCGGCTGTGGCACTGCCCCATGACTTTGCCGTCCAATAAGCTTAGGGCCGCGAACAGGGTCGTCGTTCCGTTGCGCTTATAGTCATGCGTCATCGTGCCGCAGCGCCCTTTCTTCAGCGGCAGACCCGGCTGGGTTCGGTCTAAGGCCTGAATCTGGCTCTTTTCATCCACGCATAACACAATCGCCTTCTCCGGCGGGTTCAAATACAAACCCACCACATCGGTCAGCTTCTCGACAAACTTGGGATCGCGCGACAATTTGAAAGTCCGGCTCAGGTGCGGTTTGAGGTTGTGTAAGTTCCAAAGCCGGTTCACCGTGTTTTTGCTCATCCCCTGGGCTTGGGCCATCGTCCGGCAGCTCCAGTGCGTCATGCCTTTGGGTTTGCTTTGCAGAGTCGCGGCAATCAGCGCGTCGCGCTTTTGCTGGCTATATTGGGGTTTGCGTCCCCGGCCGGGTTGAATCTCCCACACCGAACCGATCCCGGCGGTTCGCATCCGCTGGCGCCACAAGGCGGCGGTATGTCGGTTGACCCCATAGCTGGACGCTATTTCCAGATCCTGCTTGCCGGCGGCAGCGGCCAACGCCAAGCGGCAGCGCAAGGCCACCTGCTGAGGCGTACTGGGGGCCGCTTCCCACCGAACCAACTGCGCTAGATCGTCTGCGGATAAGCTTACGACCGGGCTGATTCTGGCCATGCTTAGTTTCATACCACAACCGCTCACATATGTCTAGACATTAATGGGACACTAAACTAGCGCTCGCCAAGACATGAGGAATGGAGTGCAGTTGTCGCCCGATCTACTTCTCTGCGATGGCCTTGTCCGAAGTCTCGAAAATCTCGCTCAGTACATGGCCGCGCATCTGCGCAGGTTGCTCAATGCCGTAGATGTGCAGGATGGTAGGTGCAAGGTCATACACTGAGGCCTCAAAACCCATCAGACGCAGCTCGTGCTTGATGCCAGGGCCCATGGCAAAGAACGATCCGGGTACGTCGTCACCGTCGGCGAAGTCATGTTTCGCCACCACCGGGGTAGTTTTCTCGTGGTCCATGTGCGCGTGCGGATCGGTCTCTTCGAACTCGCGCAGCGGCTTGATGCCATGATCGGAAACGATGATCACGTAGGTATTGTCGTCCACGTGCTTCAGGACCGCGCCCAGAACTCTGTCGAAGGCGATGTATTGATCGGGGAAGGCATCCGTCCGCACAGCGTTGATCTTGGAATTGTAGCCGGCGTTATAAGGCGCAATCGGATACAGCCAGTGCCCGGTCCGGTCCTCGCAGGACTGGCCCAACCAGGTGAATTCCGTGGGATGACGGCTCAGCAGGTAATCGAAAAGTTGCGTCTGCTGGTGGCGGATGAGCTGGACTTTGTTCAGCCAAGCATCGATGGCCTCAGTTTCGTGTCCTTTCAGATCCGCCGCCGAAGGCATGCGCTCGCAGTCAATGTAAAAGTCCCCCACGTTCTTCAGCAACTCCGCCTTCATGGCAGGAGGATAAACCGCGTCGCCACCCTGCACTTCCGAAAGCTTGGGCGCGCAAAGCACGCCGTCTTCACAGTTTTTCCCGCGGGTCAACATGCCGCTGATCATGTAGCCATTCACCGGCATAACCGGAAACGTTGCGGGCACGTTGGCCATGCCCACAGTCACGCCCTTCTTGGACAGCATGGACCAGATAGGCTCTTCCTTCAACATATTCGTGTTGGCCGTGATGCCGCCCACAATGAAACCCGTAACCCCGTGTTCCTCAGGTTTCGTGCTGGTGAAAAGAGTGCTATACACGCGCGGACAATTGGGAGCGGAGACAGTCCGCAACTTGCCATAGGCCCCCTTCTTGATCACGCTGGAGAGGTTGGGCATCTTGCCTTCTAACAGCAAGGGCCGAATGACGTCCAACTCCATGCCGTTTACCCCGATTACGACCACGTGGGGCTTGGCTTTGGCAGTGCTCTGGGCCTGTCCCAACAGAGCTACAGGGAGTGCAGTAAACAACACCAGGACTATGGAGAACCGTTGAAAGACCATCGAGACTGACCTCATTACTGGGATTATCGGGGGTTTCCTTAGCTTCCCGCGTGTGTGGAAATTATACGTCCAGAAAGTCCTTTTATTCCAGTAAGAGGGTCTGCATGTAATGCCTCACTAAAGCCTTGGCGCTGCAGATTAACCCGTGCCTACATAGGGTGACAGCCTGGTCGCAGTACACGCTTCCGCGTATCGACATTCCCTTGCCGATATCCGACCATCATTTGGGGCGGCGGGCCGACGTCACTGGATGCGAACGGTGTCGGCAGTTTTCGAGGTTGTGGAGATGGAGAGACCGAGGCCAAAGAAGCTGAGATCGAACACCGTCAAAGGAGGAATTTTATGCTTTGGACAATTTTCGTGATTCTTCTGGTTTTGTGGCTGCTTGGATTAGTTAGTTCGTACACACTGGGGGGATTCATTCACATCTTGCTCGTGCTGGCGGTCGTGGTTCTGATCATCAACCTTCTGAGTGGCCGAAGTACGGCGGTTTGATTCAGCGGTTTGATCGCGTTTTCATCCCTTTGACCGGCGTTTCTCCGGCAATGGCTTTGGCTCACCGCTACTGAGTGAGGAGAGCTTTTGCCCACCGACTCATGGAACGGCCCCCGTTGAGGTCACATTGGGGGCAGAGGGAAGATAGAACGTGGTGTCGACACGAACCATGCAGGCGCCACAACTCGAGCACGCTGATCCCGCCAAGACATTTCGGCGTCTTTCACTACGTTCACCGGGGAGGGCTGCTTTCAGCAAAGTACCAAAGAAGTTTTCACGCGTCTGCCTGCCGGCTAACGCACTGCAGTGCGCTACCGCACGGAGTTATTCGATTCGCTCAGCCAGTTCCTGCTCTGCCGCTGCATGGCTTCGTAGCACTCACACGCTGCATCCTTGAGATTCTCTCTACTTTCAATCTTGACGTTCCCTCGCTTGTAGGTGATGAGGCCCGCTTTTTGTAAGGTGCCCGCAGCCACCGTGACGCTGGAGCGGCGCGTTCCCAGCATATGGGCCAGTAGCTCCTGAGTGAGAGGGACGGTATCAGAATTGATACGATCCTGGCACATGAGCAACCAGCGCGCCAGCCGCTCATCGACTTCGTGGATGCGGTTGCAAGCCGCTACCTGTGATGCCTGCATGGACAGGACTTGCACGTAGCGTTGCAGTCTCTGCTCTAACGTTTCGGATCGACGGAGAATCTTCATCAGGCCTTCCGCGCTCACCCGGAAACCCGCACCTTCTATCTGAATCACGGTGCGTGTCGGACTGGTGCTGAGGCCGACGACGAGCGGCAATCCAACAAAGCCCTCCTTGCCGGTCAATCCTACCTCTACACTCTTGCCGTCTGACAACACGCTCAACACTGACGCCAGGCCGCTGTTCAGGAAATAGGCAAACCTGATTGGTTCGCCAGACTCGTGCAGCATCTCGTGAGTTCTCAGCTGCACCGAGCTTAACTCCGAGAATGTTGACTCCCAATCTTCCGGCGGCAGGCTGAGCAGAAGCTCATTCCTCACTAGACTTCCATCCACCATTGGCGCAGCTTTGCCGTCGGACTTCCCCCGGGAGAGAGCAGGCTTCTTGACCATTGCGCTCCTTACATGCCACGACGTCAAAATTCCAAGCGCTTCCCCACTCCGGCCAGATGGGTAAAGATGCAAAATGGAAGAAAATGAGAGCTGACACGCGTCAGATGGATCTTTCTTTGCTTACCGACGCGCCGGTCTTCCCCAAGTTTCAGGAGTGGTCTCTCTTCAGAACACGAAGGGTGGCTAAGGCGTCTTCAATCGCGCCTCGCTCTGTCTGACTACTCGAATCGTGCTCCAGCGCATCACGACGAGTAAGGATTGCCGCCTCCGCCACTTCCACGCGCTTGAACAGCACACTCTTGTCTGTTTCCAACACGGCCGACTCATACTCGCGCTGCCAATTCGGAAAACGCAGGGGCGGAGATGATGTAGATGTTAGAGACAAGTCCCGGAGCGCCATAGGCGACCTCCTGGTGGGGATGCTAGGGGTTATGAATGGTTGAGTCTGCCCGCCAACGAACGCCGGTTGGTGCGCCATCCGACAAAAGCTATTCCAATTCGGTCTGCCAGGAACTGGCCTGCCGTAACATCGAGTCGTAGCACTCGCAGGCCGCATCGACGAGCCCGGCTCGGTCTTCAATTTTGACGTGCCCGCGCTTGTAAGTGATCAGTCCCGCTTTTTGCAGGACCCCTGCAGCCACGGTCACGCTGGAGCGGCGCGTTCCCAGCATATGAGCCAGGAACTCCTGGGTCAAAGGCACGCTGCTGGATCCGATCCTGTCCTGGGACATCAGCAGCCACCGCGCCAGCCTTTCGTCGACTTCGTGGACTCGATTGCAGGCCGCAACCTGTGTCGCCTGCATGGCGAGGAGCTGAACATAGCGTTGCAGCCTTTTCTCCAAGATCGAACACTGTCCCAGCAGTTGGATCAGCACCGCTGCGCTTATTCTGAATGCGCTGCCTTCAATTTGTATGACGACACGGGTCGGGCTGCTTTTCAGACCAACGATCAGCGGAAGCCCGACAAAGCCTTCCTTCCCGGTCAAACCAACTTCTACGCTCTTCCCATCTGCCAGCACACTCAAAACCGAGGCCAACCCGCTATTGATGAAATAGGCGAACAAGATCGGTTCTCCCGCTTCGTGCAGCACGTCGTGAGTTCGGTTCGGCAGAAAGGCCAGCTTGGAGAATATTGCAGCGCATTCTTTGGTGGGCAGGTTTAGCAAAAGCTCATTGTTAACTGGACTTCCGTCGATCGTGGGGGGACCGTGCCCGTCGGTCTTCGGACGATTCCGATAAATAGGGGTAGGCATAACGGCTCCTTGCGCAGCGTAAACGCTGTCTGATTTCGCAAGGGACCGTCTCCAAGGAGGGCACGGCGGAAGGATGCGGAAGAGACAATCTCAGACTACTCCTCCACGGGCATAATTACTAGAGAATAAACAATATTCTAGCGTCTAAGATTCAGACGCCGAAAAATTCCGGTGGGTCGCGGGGAGTGTCCTAACATTGCATTGAAAATTTTACGGGCAGCGACTGAACACCCAGCAATGCACTATTGGGACTTGCTATTGTCTGCCCACTCGCTAAACTTTTTGTCGCCCGCCGCAAGGAGACGAACCGTTGTGACAAAGCCTACACCTACTCCCTTATGTTCGATCTGCGGCAAACCTGTGGAGCTTGAAGCCAGCAAGACTGACAGCAATGCGCAAGCCGTTCACGAGGAATGCTACGCCCGCAAGATCGAATCGAGAAAGCTGCCGAACCCGTCCCACCCATCCGACGACTAGCCACGCGATATTGAGGACACCACAAGTCTTGGGCCGCGCTAGGCCGCGCCCTTCAAATCATCAAAAGCGTGGCCATACTTCTTAACCAGGAAAAGGGCTCTCAGGCGGACTTCCTCTTGATCATCCTTGATCACCGCATGCAGCAATGACAGCAGATCGGCGCTCTTGTCGGGGTCTGTCTCGCGAATAATTTCCTTGCACAGGTTCCGGACCAAATCAGCATCGAACAAGCACCCACCCCGCCCTCCGGCCAGAGATAAGTTTTGCTGATTTTCAAGGAAGGCGGCGCTACCTGCCAATAGGGTAAATTGTGTATGATATCGGACACTTTTCCGTTGATTTGTGGTATGCTGCCGCCAACTTAGGGCTTTGGAACCTGTCGGGGGGCAGGCCCTCCATTTGCCGCACGCCTCCTATTGACACCAAATGACACGAATGATTCGAAAAACACGCAAGCTATGTGCCCGCCATCGACCGATATCTGGCGGGCATTTTTGACTGTATTGGCGCACCCGTAATCACTATGTGCGCTAGCGTACGGTAAACCCTGTATTGGGGAACAACCACCGTAAGCTTAAACTGACAATATCCTTTGCCTTTCGTGAGGGGCCGACCGCCGCCGCGCCTAGATGGATCGGCCTGCAACCTGCCCAAGGCAACCCGAGGCATTCGGAAGGTGTTGCGTGCCCAGCAAAATCCTTATCGTCGACGATAGTTCCATGATGCGCCGAGCCCTGCGCCGTTGGATCGAGCAGAATCCCAACTGGAAGGTTTGCGCAGAGGCGCCGAATGGCGCGGTTGCCATTGAGAAAGTCAAAGAACTGCTTCCAGACTTGGTCATCCTCGATCTGTCGATGCCGGTGATGAACGGGTTAGAAGCGGCGCGGCATATCAAGGAAATCTCTCCCGCCACACCCATGGTGATGTTCACCATGTACGTCACCGACGCCCTTACCAAAGACGCTCAAGCCGCGGGGATTCAATGTGTCGTGTCCAAGACGGAGAGCGTCGTGAACCAACTGATTACCTCGATCAGCTCACTGCTACACGAGCCCGCAGCCTAGAAATGCGTCAGAGCTCCCCGCAATTCAAATCGCGGCGCGGGATCAGCTTCACGCACGATCAGCGCACCCCGCAGCGCAAGGCAAGAGCTTGCGCGCCTGTATAATCGGGAACTTGCCCATCTATGCGGACTTCTTCCCTCCGAACCCAGCGCTGTTCGTGGGTGGCGTTGTTGTGCACTGCAACCGCGCTAGCTCAAACGACTCCCGCAAAAGCCGCGACACACGCAGTTCCTCCCCAGTCTCAGGCCCAGCAATCACCCGCGCCGCAATCACCCGTTCCCCAATTCGAAGACGTCGCCCAGAAAGCCGGGCTGACCGTTCCGCACATTTCCTCACCGGACAAGCGTTACATTGTCGAGTCCATGAGCGGAGGCATCGGCCTGATGGACTGCGACAATGACGGTAAACTCGACATCGTCACCGTGAACGGATCCACCGTTGATCGCTACCGTCACGGCGGCGATCCCCTGATCACGCTCTATCACCAGGATTCCGATCTCAAGTTCACGGACATCACCAAATCCGCGGGCCTCACTCGCAAAGGCTGGGGCATGGGCGTCGCCGTGGCCGACTACGACAATGACGGTCTTCAAGACATTTACGTAACCGGATTCGGCGGCAATGCTCTCTACCACAACCTCGGCAACTGCAGATTTGAAGAGGTTAGTGATAAAGCAGGCGTAGCCGGCGGAGGCTTCAGCACCGGAGCGGCCTGGGCCGACTACGACCGCGACGGCAAGGTCGATCTTTTTGTCTCTCGCTACGTGCACGTCAATATCGACAAGTTGCCCGAACTCGGCAGCGATCCCCGATTCTGCCGCTTCAAGGGCGTGCTGGTGCAGTGTGGTCCCTGGGGCCTGCCGGGTGAGTCTGACTTACTCTTCCATAACAGGGGCGACGGCACCTTTGAAGAGGTCTCAAAAAAAGCTGGAGTCGACGACCCGAACCACTACTACGGGCTAGGCGCCACTTGGGGAGACTATGACAACGACGGCTGGCCTGATCTGTACGTAGCCAATGATGCCGGTCCGAACTTTCTTTATCGCAACAAACACGATGGCACCTTCGAAGACGTGGGCCTGCTCTCGGGCATCGCGTTGAGCAGCGATGGTCTGCAGCAAGGCTCGATGGGTGTGGATTGGGGAGACTATCTGCACGAAGGCCGTCTCTCCATGATCGTGACCAACTTCATCGAGCAAGGTGCCGCGTTGTATCACGCCGGCAAAGATGAATTCTCCGATGTAAGTCTCCGTTCCAAAGTGATGAGGCCGACTTATCCGCTCGTAGGATGGGGCACCGCATTCTTCGATATGGACAATGACGGCTGGCTCGATCTGTTCATCGCCAACGGCCACGTCTATCCCCAGGTGGACACAATTCCCGGCGGCACTCCCTATCGTCAACCCATGGTGCTGCTGCGCAATAATCGTGATGGAACCTTCGACGATGTTTCGCAGACGCTCGCAAGCCTGCCGCCGGAGGCGCGGCGCGGAGCCACATTCGGCGACATCAATAATGACGGAAACGTGGACATCGTCATTCTCAATGTCGGCGCGCCACCATCTCTGTTGTTGAACCGCAACCACAGCCCCAATCATCGCGTGCTGTTCAAGCTCATCGGAACGAAAAGCAACAAGGCTGCCATCGGCGCGCGACTCACGGTGAAAGCAGGGGACCTGGTTCAGTTCAGCGAAGTACGCGGGGGCGCCAGCTATCTCTCACAGAATGATCTGCGCCTGCACTTCGGTCTCGGAGCCAACCACAGAATGACCGAAGTTTCCATCCGCTGGCCCAACGGCGAAACTGAGACCCTGCCCGACCTCCCCGCCGACGTCATCTACACCGTCGTCGAAGGCGAAGGCATCAGCCAGAAGACAGCGTTACCGCCAGTCTCGCCAGCTGGATCGCAGGCACGGACCGGAGGCGCGACTAAAAAGTAGGCTTGAAGCGCTCGGCGTGCGATGATGTTGACCCAACTCCGGAACTGTACCCGTGTTCGGAAAGCCTGGGAGCGAGTCACGATTCTTATCTCGGTATTCCGGCAGCTTGGGGAGGCCGCACCATTCGTATCAGGGCACGCCTTCAGGCCTGCCGTAAACGCTGCATGGTGTCCGCGGCTTAAGCCGCTGAGGAAGAAACTCAATGCCTACTGCATCGTCGGGCGACGCCTCAGCGCCGCATAAACTAAACGCATACCTCCTGAAGGCTGCCCTTGTAGCCGGTCTCGGAGGCCTCCTATTCGGCTTCGACACCGCCGTAATCTCCGGCACCACCGGCGATCTCACGCAGGTCTACAACCTCTCCCCGCTCAAGCTGGGCGTGACTGTCTTCGCCGCGCTGGTCGGCACAATCCTAGGTTCCATGTTTGCCGGTATTCCCGGAGACAAGTTCGGACGCCGCGACAGCCTGCGCGTCATGGCCATCTTGTACGTGGTTTCTGCCTTGGGCTGTGCCCTTGCATGGAATTGGCCCGCCCTGGTATTCTTCCGCTTCATTGGCGGACTCGGCATTGGGGGCTCATCCGTTCTTGGCCCCATGTACATAGCCGAGATTGCTCCTGCAAGCTGGCGCGGACGCCTGGTCGGAATTTTCCAGTTCAACGTGGTATCAGGAATTCTGCTTGCCTACCTCTCGAATTTTTTTGTAGGCGCCCAGCATTTACGGATCGAAGACGAGTGGCGCTGGAAGTTCGGAGTCGCCGCCTTGCCGGCGGCCCTGTTCCTCACCCTGCTATTCACCATCCCCCGCAGCCCGCGCTGGCTGGTCAAGAAGCAGCGAATCAACGAAGCCCGCGAAGTGTTGCGTCTCATCGGAGAACAAAATTACGAAGGCGAACTGCAGGACATTATCGAATCCATTGACGCCGAGCACGGTCTTGCCGACGAGCCTCTGTTCTCAGCCAAATACCGCTTGCCGATTTTCCTTGCCATCACCATCGGAATGTTTAACCAGCTCTCCGGCATCAACGCCATTCTTTATTACTTGAATGACATTTTCGCCTTCGCCGGCTTCAGCAAAATGTCGGGCGATCTCCAGGCCGTGGTGGTCGGCCTGACCAATTTGCTGTTCACGGTAATCGCCATATCCATTATCGATCGCATGGGTCGCAAGAAACTGCTCTTGGTGGGCGCGGTGGGAACCGCCATTTGTCTAGCCGGAGTCGCCACGATTTTTGCCATGAACAAACACCACGAACTGCTGCTATGGCTGCTCGTCGGATTCATTGCCAGCTTCGCCTTCTCGCAAGGATCAGTAATCTGGGTCTACCTAAGCGAAGTATTTCCCAACCGAGTCCGCGCCAAAGGACAAAGCCTAGGCACCTTAACCCATTGGCTCATGAACGCCGCCATCTCGCTGACCTTTCCCATCCTCGCCGCCCGCTCAAAATCCATCCCCTTCATGTTTTTCGCCGCCATGATGCTCCTGCAATTCTTCGTAGTCCTATTCGTCTACCCCGAAACCAAAGGCGTGACGCTAGAAGAAATGCAGAAAAAACTGCACGTTGCCTAAGATCATGCACGTCCCTGCAAGAATGCCGTGTGCAGCTTGAGAAGGAGCGTTAAACAAGGAGCCGTGCAACGCCTAGGCTGAGCCAAAACACGTTCTGGGCGGGCACCGCTGTGCCCAGCCTAAGACGAATCGCGTCCTGCGGGGCCGAAAATAGCCCAGCGTTTGAACGCCAGGGAGCCGTCCCCATCTAAGGTCCGGTCCCGGTAGAGACGGCTACAATCCTCAGATGGTGAGGTAGGATATTGCTGCCGAGGGACAAGCTTATGTCAACGCCCGAGGCTGCCATCGAATACTTGACGACGACAAAAATTGGAGAAAAGGGGCAACTCACGGTCCCGAAACGGTGCCGTGAGGATCTTGGGTTGGGGATTGGTGCCCCCTTTGCCGTGCTGCGCCTGGGAGACGCGCTTCTCCTCCTGCCGGAGCTGCAACGATTTGAGCATCTCTGCGAACAGGTCACCGCAACCCTGACCGCCGCCGGGGTTAGGCCTCGGACTATCCTGGAAACATTGCCTCAAGTCCGGAAACGACTCTTCCATTGTCGCTACGGGACGACAGGTTCAGTGACAGTCGTCTCCCGCCGCCGTTGTCGCGCCGCCGCTCGAACTGACCAGCCGTAAAAGAATTCGTCTATTTTTGCACTCGATTGTCCACACCGGAGGGATTGTTTCTCCTTGGGCCTCGACAAGGCTGTGCTTTCGCTTTGCGCTCAGATCACAAGGCTGGTGCTCGCAGAGATAGTCCGCGATGAAATTGCTCCATGCGCAGTGGTTGCCATCTTTGAAAGCCGATGAGCTGATCGAGGACTATCGTCGTCTGCTCGAGTTGACAAATCCTGAATTGGTCCCTGATCCCAACGAACGCGCGGTGCATTCGAGCCGGCATCTCGTTCGACACGCCGCTGACGTTCCGGTGCTCCTTTCGGCAATGGCAAGCCACCCCGATCGATCATTAACTCACAACCCGAAGCACTTCACACAAACCGTCGCAACGGCGTGCCGGACTGCGGATCGCAACGCCAGCGGATTTCTTCCGGATGCTCGCTTTGTTGTTGGGCTGATTTGTTTATTGCGGCCGAATTGATTTCAGCCGTACTGAGTGGGCATGAGAGTTGAGGACTGCAACCGAGAACCGAGAGCCGAGAGCTGAGGACTACCCCTTGCTCAGCGGATAACCTTTCTCCCGCCAGTCGCGAATACCACCATCCATCGAGATAACGTTGGTATAACCCATCTTTTGCAGATTGTCGGCGGCAAGAGCAGATCGGAAACCTCCGCCGCAGTAAAGCACCAGTGGAGTATCGAGCTTAGGCACACGCGCCTCGATGTCCCGCTCAATGACTCCTTTGCCGAGATGAATGGCGCCGGGCAGGTGGTCCTTGGCAAACTCACTCTCCTCGCGCACATCGACGAGCACGAATTTTTCTCCGTGATCGAGCTTCGATTTCACTTCGTCCGCATTCGTTGCGCGCACGCGCGTCTTCGCGTCGTCCACAATCTTCAAAAAGCGTGGCGGATGCTGATGTGCCATCGTCAAACTCCTTGCACTCCGTTCGAATCCATAGCCACTCAGACTTCGTAAATATGGTATCAAGCGCAGCCGCAGCGTGCAGCAGTCCCGATTCAGACGCTCCCCACCACACGCCGAACAGCGGGACTTGAAGTAGCATGATGTCGATGAAGCCGAAGCAGAAATCGCGCCGCGTTGGACTCGCTCGCGCGCTCTCGAAGTTGGGATACTGTTCGCGAACGCAAGCGGCAGAGCTAATCCGCACTGGCCATGTGCAGCTGAACCAAAGGCTACGCCGAGACCCAGAAACGCCAGTTCACTTGGGCCACGACCGCATTACTGTAGATGGGAATCCGATCGAGGCGCGAACCAAAGTCTATCTCGTGATGAACAAGCCGCGCGGTCTCGTCACCACTGCCTCCGACGAAAGGGGCCGCGAAACGGTCTACGCCGTGCTGCGCGCGGCAATGCAGTCCCAATCGAATCGCAAGTCGTCACAACATGACCCCGTAGAACGAGCAGCACACCGACAGGACGCAGCAACAAATGCCTTTCCTGAAGAACATTCATCAACAACGGAATCAGAACAACAACTTCCCTGGGTTGCACCCGTTGGACGACTCGACAAAGCCAGCGAAGGCCTGCTCCTGGCAACCAACGATTCGGAATGGGCCGCGCGCATGGCCGCGCCCAAGATGCATCTGGACAAGACATACCACGTGCAGATCGCGACGGTCGTCGCAGAAGCCTGGACGCAATCGCTAATCCGTGGAGTGAGAGACGAAGATGGAGAAATGCTGCGAGCGAAGCAAGCTCGCGTCTTGCGCTCCGGACAGAAGAATTGCTGGCTTGAGATTATTCTCGACGAAGGCAAGAATCGCCAGATTCGCCGCATGCTTGCGGCGCTCGGAAAGGAAGTTCTGCGGCTGGTGCGAGTGGCCATCGGTCCGCTGCAGTTAGGCAATTTACCCAAAGGCACATTCCGCCCCCTAACCCAAGACGAGAAGCGGTCATTGGATGGCGCGATGCTCGCAAATGAAGCACGGCGCAATGTCACTTCCGCGAGCAAGCAGCGCCGACACCCAACTTAGCCACATGCTAGACTCACTCTTCGTCTCGAGCGAGCGCAACCTCTGCATGAGTGATCTCAACTTCTTATCTGCAGTATCCATGGCGGAACAAGTCCGCAAGAAGAAAACCTCTCCGGTCGAGCTCGTTGAAGCGCATCTCCAACAAATTGAAAGAATCAACCCCAGCCTGAATGCATTCGTTCACATCGACACAGATCGCCCACGCCGGGACGCGCGCGCCGCCGAAGCTGCCGTCATGAGCGGAAAAACATTGGGCCCGTTGCACGGAGTTCCGGTCAGCATCAAGAGCTCGATCAACGTGGCCGGTCTGCGATGCGAGGCCGGAACCCGTCTGCGCGCCGGCTTCGTTGCCAGCGAAGATGCGCCGTTGGTAGAGCGTCTGCGGAACGCAGGCGCGATTGTACTTGGTGTCACCAACACGCCGGAACTGCTGATGGCATGGGAAACCGACAACCTGCTTTACGGCCGCACCAACAATCCGTGGGACATTACGCGCACCGCGGGCGGTTCCAGCGGCGGCGAGGCAGCCGCAATTGCCGCAGGCATGTCCGCAGCCGGAGTCGGCAGCGACAGCGGCGGCTCCATCCGCGTACCAGCACATTTCAGCGGCATCTGCGGATTGAAGCCGACGCCGGGAAGAATTCCGTCCACCGGCCATTACCCCGCGTCGGCTGGACCCTTCGCATTAATTGGAGTAGTGGGCCCCATGGCGCGAACCGTTGCCGATGTGAAGGCGCTGTTCGAAGCGCTGCAAGGACCCCACGTCGGCGATACCTGCGCCGCACCGGTACCGGTTCGCTGGCCAGATAGCGAAGAGATAAAAAAACTCCGCATCGGCTATTTCGAAGACGACGGTCGAACGCCGGTGACAGGGGAGACGCGTGCGGCAGTTCGTGCCGCTGCAGAAGCCTTAGGGAACGCAGGATTCGAAGTCGAGCCCTTCCGCCCGGAAGGCCTCGAGGAAGCGCGCCTGCTGTGGTGGAAATTCTTTGGCGTCGCTGGCGGGATGCAGTTAGCTCCGATGCTGAAGGGACGAGAGAAGCATCTCAGCCCAATCCTGAAAGAATTTTTCGGGTGGGCGAGGGCAAAGCCGCCACACACTGGAGAAGCGCTTCTTGATGCGTGGGTTCGCCGCGATGCAGTCCGGCATCAGTTTTTTGCGCAGATGCAGAAATACCCAATCCTGCTTTGCCCGGCCGCGGCCATTCCGGCATTCTGGCACGGTGAGCGCAGTTGGCAAATTGACGGAACAACCGTGGAGTATCTCGACGCCTGGAGCTATACCGAGTGGTTCAATCTGCTGGGCAGTCCCGCCGCGGTTGTTCCGTTCGGCCGCTCGCCCCAGGGCTTACCCATCGGTGTGCAACTGGTCGGGCGGCCGTGGCAAGAGGAGCAAATGTTGGCGGTTGCCGCCGCACTGGAGCGAGAGAGCGGAGCTTGGAAGTCTCCGCCGGTCTGAGGTTCGCGCGCATAGTATGTTTGTACTATTTCGCTGACACCATCCAATGGCTAAGTTTATTTCGCCGTGCAGTCAGAGACGTGGTCTGGCTGATCCCGAGCGCACTCCTCGAGAAGTTAGTATTTCGATGCCACAGAATCTCGAACCCCAACGCGCCATCGCCCGGCAAGTTTTGTTCTGGCTGTTGATTTTCCTGGTGGCTTCAGCGGGATACCTCTATACCTTTCCCCAGCCCAACGTCTTCTATGCGGTGGTCGTCCTGCTGCATGCGCTCAGCGGGATCGTGGCGACGATCCTCCTGGTCGGCACGCTGGTTCAATGGCTGCGAAGCGGAGATGTCCTGTCCCGCACCGGATGGTTGTTGATCGTTGCTGGAGCGATTCTGGGATTGCTCCTGATCAAAACGGGCACAGCCCGCACCGAGTGGAAGTGGCTGTACTTGCACATTGTGATCTCGCTGGCTGGAGTCGGGCTTCTAGTTGCCGCCTGGGCAGGCCGCCGTGGCTGGATGTTCTCCGGCACCGCTTCAGCGTCGGTTCGCGTTGCGATTTGTTTGCTTGCGCTAATCGGACTGGGCTACGCCGCGCGATACATACGTGAGAGCTGGCAAGCTCGCGCTCGCATTCAGAACCCGCAGATGCCGCCGGACAATATGAATGGCGAAGGTGACGGTCCCGACGGCCCCTTCTTTCCCAGTTCGGCGCAGGTCTACGGCAGGCAGAAAATTCCCAGCAAGTTCTTCATGGAATCAGACTCCTGCAAGCGCTGCCACGAAGACCTCTATAATCAGTGGTTCAGCTCCGTGCACCATTTTTCTTCGTTTAACAATCAGTGGTACCGCAAGTCCATCGAATACATGCAGGACACGATTGGGACGAGGCCTTCGAAGTGGTGCGGAGGCTGCCATGACCCCGCGGTGCTGTACAGCGGACTGATGGATACTCCGATCAAGCAGATCGTGCATAGGGCGGAATCGCAGGCCGGACTTGGCTGCATGATGTGCCACTCCATCGCGAATGTGAAAAGCACGATGGGTCAGGGAGATTTTTATCTGGAATATCCCAAGCTGCACGAACTGGCCGCGAGCAAGAATTCGGTGGTGCGCGAGTTACACGATTTCTTGATCAAACTCAATCCCGAGCCGCACCGCCGCGTTTTTCTTAAGCCGTTCATGCGAGAGCAAACTGCGGAGTTTTGCTCTTCGTGCCACAAGGTGCATCTCGATGTGCCGGTGAATCACTATCGCTGGTTTCGCGGCTTCAACGAATATGACAATTGGCAAGCCAGCGGGGTGTCGGGACAGGGCGCGCGCTCGTTCTACTATCCTCCGAAACCGGCGCAGTGCGCGGATTGTCACATGCCGCTGGAGGCTTCTCACGATGCCGGCAACATTAATGGATTCGTGCATTCGCATCGTTTTCCTGGCGCCAACACCGCGGTTCCGACGGCCAATGAGGATGCTCCCCAGCTCAAGCTGACTGAAGACTTCCTGAAGAATGGTGCCTTGACGGTCGACATTTTTGCTCTGTCTCCGGCGCAGGCTGCACCGAAACTGGGTGTGACCTCTCAAGCGGAGCTTGCAACCACCTTTGCAGTGGGAGAAGAAGCGGAGAGCAAGGTCACGGCAAACACCAATGGTGAAGTTGCGCCGGTGACCGCGCCCTTGAATGAAGTACAGCCTGCTCTGAGGCGCGGCGAAACCGTTCGTGTCGACGTGGTCGTTCGGACGAAGAAGGTCGGCCATTTCTTTCCCGGTGGCACGGTCGATGCCTACGACACGTGGCTCGAGCTCAAAGGCACCGATGACCAGGGCCAGACCATTTTCTGGAGCGGAATGGTTGAAGACAACGGCAAGGGCCCGGTGGAAAAGGGCGCTCATTTTTACAAGTCACTCCAGGTGGATGCACACGGGAATGCCATCAACAAACGCAATGCCTGGGCGACGCGAGCCGTCGTGTACGTGCGATTGATTCCTCCGGGTGCGGCGGACACGGTCCACTATCGAATGTCCATTCCCGAACACGCGGGAAATAAGATCACGCTGCATGCCCGCCTCTGCTATCGGAAGTTTTCATGGTGGGGCACGCACTTTGCGTTCGCGGGGATGCCAGATCTGAGCAAACCAAGCGAAGTCAGCTCCGACTACGATGATCGGCCGTTCGTCTTTACCGCACCCTTGCAGGGCATCTCGGCAAAGGTAGAAAAAATACCCGATGTTCCGATTGTGATCGTGGCGGAAAACGAAGTCACGCTGCCCGTCGTGGCGCCTAAGGCGCCAGTGTCTAAACCGAAAACTCTAGCGCGCAAACAAGAGTGGCAGCGCTGGAACGACTATGGCATCGGATTATTCCTGCAGGGTGATCTCAAGGGCGCGGCCGCGGCATTTGAAAAAGTGACAGAGGCCGATCCGAATAATCCCGATGGATGGGTGAACATTGGCCGCGCTGCGGTGCAGGAAGGCGACATGGAGCGCGCCCGCACCGTGCTGGAAAGGGCGCTAGCGTTGGCTCCAGATTTGGCGAGATCCAATTTCTTCTATGCCAAGGTCCTGCGTGCAGATGGAAACTATGAAGCTGCGGCTCAGCGACTGCGCAAGGTGATCGCGCAATATCCGCGAGACCGCGTGGCCTTGAACGATCTGGGGCGCATTCTTTTTCTGCAGCGTAAGTATGCGGAAGCCGTACCAGTGCTGAACTCGGCGCTCGCCGTGGATCCGGAAGACTTGCAGGCGCACTACAACTTGATGCTTTGCTACAACGGGCTGGGCGACGAGAAGCTGGCGAAGGAGCATCAGGCACGCTATCTGCGCTTCAAGGCGGACGAGTCCTCGCAGGCCATCACCGGGCCTTATCGTCAGTTGCATTCGGAAGATAACAACGAGCGCCAGGCGGTGCATGAGCATGTGTCGGTGCCGCTGCCGGCGCTGGCGTCGAAACACGCAGGGACAGCCGCCTCGGCCGTCCAGCCGCTCAAAGCCCGGCTCACTTCTAGTGCCGCTTCGGCCGGGGCCTTCAGATAATGCAGATCTCACCATCTCGGTCCTCTTGTTCTTTCGCCCCGATGGCGCTGCATGGTTTCACGCGCCTTACCCACGGCTTGCGTCCCTTCGGCAGGGCAAGCTGTGAGCTGCATTTTTTCGCCGCGCTGCGGCTGATCTATGTGCTATCCGCCGGCTTGACATTTCCCCTAGTCCAAGCCCAGCAGATTCACTTCCACGACGTCACCGCGCAGGCCGGACTTCGTTTCGTACACAACAATGGCGCATTTGGAAAGAAGTGGCTCCCGGAAACAATGGGGCCGGGCTGCGCTTTCATCGACTATGACAACGATGGCTATCCAGACATTCTTTTAGTCAACGGGGAGGACTGGCCCGCGCATCCTCGCGGCGGAGTCAACGGTGGCGCAACCACGCTCAAGCTCTACCGCAACAATCATGACGGCACCTTCACCGACGTAACTCGCAAGGCCGGGCTCGCACTGTCTATGTTTGGCCTGGGTGTCGCCGTCGGCGACTACGACAACGACGGTTTCGACGATCTCTTTATCACCGCTCTAGGCCAGAGTCATCTCTTCCATAACAACGGCAACGGCACTTTTACCGATGTGACGAAGTCTGCGGGCATGTGGGGGCCAAATGAATTTTCAACCAGCGCCGCCTGGGTGGACTATGACCGCGATGGCAAGCTCGACCTGGTGGTGTCCAACTACGTGCAGTGGACGCCGCAGACGGATCTTTACTGCACCCTTGACGGCGCGCACAAATCCTACTGCACTCCGGAGTCGTACAAAGGCACATCGGTGCGCTTGTGGCATAACCTCGGCGGAGGGAAGTTTGAAGATGCCACAACCAAAGCCGGGCTGGGCGACCCGACTTCGAAGAGTCTAGGCATCACAATCCTCGATTACAACGGCGACGGCTGGCCCGACATTCTGATTGCCAATGACACGCAGCCCAACAAGCTTTATCTCAATAAGAAGGAGGGAACGTTTGAAGAGCGCGGCGTCGCCGCCGGCATCGCATTCAGTGAAGACGGCGTGGCGCGGGCCGGCATGGGCGTGGACGCGGCCGATTACGATCGCACCGGTCACCCCAGTGTCATCATCAGCAACTTTGCCAATCAGATGGTGTCGCTCTACCACAACGAAGGCAATGGCCTGTTTGTCGACGAAGCCCCACAATCCGAAGTAGGGCGGGCCACGCTGGTCACACTCGGCTTTGGATGTTTCTTCTTCGACTATGACAACGACGGCTGGCCAGATATTTTCGTCGCCGACGGCCACATTGAGGATCAAATCGAGCGTGTGCAGAAACGTGTGAGCTACGCCGAGCCGCCACACCTTTTCCGTAACCTGGGAGGCGGCAAGTTCACCGAAGTGACTGCGCAGATGGGAACTGCCTTAGCAACTCCGAAAGTGGCGCGGGGCGCTGCTTACGGCGATATTGATAACGACGGTTTCCCTGACGTTCTGCTCACCACAAACGCAGGTCCCGCATATCTTTTTCATAACGAAGGCGGGACGAACCATAGCCTGCGGGTGAAGCTGGCAGGCACTAAATCGAACCGCGACGGTATTGGCGCGGTGGTGCGCGTGACATCGGGAAATGACAAGCAGTGGAAGGTATTGCGCTCCGGGTCGAGTTACCTTTCGCAAAGCGAACTCGTGTTGACCTTCGGCCTGGGAACCAATGCGAAAGCAGACACTGTCGAAATTCAATGGCCCAGCGGGCAGGTAGACAAGTTTTCGAACATCAGCACCGGTCAGACGGTCACGGTGGAGGAAGGGAAGGGAATCGTGACTACGCGTCTCTACGCAGCGCCGGCGAGATATGCAAAGTGAAGGGGGATCAGCAGCAGGTAGACACGCAATGGAAGATTCCTTCTGTGACCTCTGTGTCCGCTGTGGTTAAATCGTTAATCGAATGACTCCCCGACTCTCAGCTGCTCTTGCCGGCCTGATCCTGGCCGCCTTTGGCCTCTTCGCCACGCCTCCCCAAATCCAGCGGAATGCCTCGCAAACAACTGAGGCGGCGCGCCTGAACAATCTGGGCTCGGCCTACATGAATCAGCAGCTTTTTGAGAAGGGACTGAAGGCCTTCCAACAGGCGGCAGAGCTTGATCCCAAACTGACCATTGCACGGCTGAACCAGGGCATAGCGTTTCTAAACCTACAGAAAGTAGACGACGCCAAAGCCGCTCTCGAAGCGGCCCGCAAGCAGGATCCGAAGAATCCGAACGCGTGGTACAACCTCGGCCTGCTCGCCAAGAACACCGGTGACGCCCAAGCAGCCATTGATGCATTCAAACGCGTGACCGAGATCGACTCCAACGACCCCGACACATGGTATTTCCTCGGCACGGCTTACGTGCAGGCGAAACAATTTTCGCAGGCCATCGACGCATTCCAGCATGCGCTGAAACTCAACCCGCTGCACGCCTCGGCTGAGTTCGGACTGTCGCGCGCCTACCAGCAGTCCGCCGATGTCGATCACGCCCGCGAACATCTCAAAAAATTCCAGTACATCACGCAGAACAAAATTGGCGCGCCTATGAGCCTGGCGTATGGCGAGCAGGGCCAGTATTCGCGCGCGGTGGAATCGCCGTCAGCGCTGTTGAAGCCGCCCCGGCAGATCAAGGTTCGGTTTGTAGATGTGACGAGGGAAGCGGGACTGGCTACGAAGGGTGCCCCGGGTACCGCAGCGGACATGGCTTCGTTCATAGGTCCGGGCGCTTGCTTTCTAGACTTTGACGGCGATGGCAACATCGACATTTTTCTGCCTGATAACGGCGCGCAAGGTGGCATATCGCTCTACCACAATCTGGGGAACGGCAAGTTTGAAGAGTTCACGAAGAGAGCCGGTCTTGATCCGGCCCGGCATGCGATTGGTTGCACGGCGGGAGATTACGACAATGATGGTGCGAGTGATCTGGTCGTGAGTTCGAATGCGGGGGTGATGCTGCTGCACAATGAGAAGAACGGAACGTTCCAAGACACAACTGAGGCGGCTGGGATGGCCAAGGCCAAGAAGCAGACGGATATTGTCCATACAGGACTTACCTTCGTCGACTACGATCACGATGGCGATCTTGATCTCTATGCGGCAAGTTCTCTCAATATTCCAGCTCCGCGCGCGGGGCAATCTCTCGAACTGCCGATCGACCAGTTCCTTTCACCAAACGAAATGTGGCGCAACAATGGGGACAGCACTTTCACGAGCGTCACTGAAGCGGTAGGCTTCGGCTCGATCGGTGCGGGACCGAATTTTGGTGCAGTCGGCAGTGACTACAACAATGACCGTGCGGTGGATCTGGTGGTCACCGATCAAGGTCCAACAATTTTCGAGAACCCCCGCGAAGGGAAGTTCCAGCCCCGCAAGCCTTGGTCTCGACCCATGCCGGCGCCGGTTGTGGGTGTCGCCATCCTCGATTTCGACCACGATGGCTGGATGGACTTGGCTTTCACACACATGGGAGCGCCGGGCGTCACGCTTTGGAGAAACAATCATGGCAAGACTTTCGATACGGTCGAATTGCCCAAGACAGATTGGGTCCGCGCCTACGGCGTCGCTGCCTTCGACTACGATAACGACGGCTGGGTCGACATCGTCGCAGTCGGCGAAACCAAAGACGGCAAGGGCGAAGTGCGCCTGTTCCGGAACCTCGGGCCCGACGGCTTCAAGGACGTCACCGCCGACGTTGCTCTGGACAAGCTTCAGCTCAAAGACCCGCGCGCCATCATCACCGGAGACTACGATGGCGACGGCGCGACCGATCTGCTGATCACGCAGAATCACGGCCCTGCCGTGCTCTTGCGCAACCAAGGCGGAAATCAGAATCACTGGCTGCGCCTCTCGCTCAAGGGACTGAATGACAACAAGTCCGCCATCGGCACCAAGGTGGAAGTTTTTTCGGGCGGGAACCGACAGAAATTTGAGATCTATGGCTCCAACGGCTACTTCGGACAAAATTCCACCGACATCGTGGTCGGCCTTGGCGACGCCAAAGAGGCCGACATCGTGCGCATGCTATGGCCCACCGGAGTGTTGCAGGACGAAATTCGGGTCGCAGGCGACAAGCAACAAAACTTCCTCGAGATCGACCGCCGCGGCAGTTCTTGCCCCACGCTTTTTGTATGGAATGGCGAGCGGTACGAGTTCGTCGCCGACATGCTGGGGGCTGGCGTCGTCGGACATTGGGTCGCTCCCAACCAGCGCGACATCCCGCGCCCTGTCGAATACATCAAGATCGATCGTAACGCCATCCGCGAGAAAGACGGCAAGCTCAGCTTTCGCTTCATGGAGCCGCTTGAAGAAGCTGTCTACCTCGATCAGGTGCGCGTCCTGGCCGTCGATCATCCCGCGGATGTCGAAGTTTATCCCAACGAATATTTCGCTTCGAATCCCCCGTATCCGGAATTCAAAGTTGTAGTAAGCCGAGACGCACGTCCGCCGGCCGCGGCGAAAGACGAACACGGACACAATGTGCTGCCCGCTCTTTTGGCACATTGCTACTTCGGTGATTTCGAGCTGACGCAGTTCCAGGGCTTCGCCAAACCGCACAGCCTTGAACTCGATTTGGGAGAGGCTTATGGGGGCGGCGCACTCTGGCTCCTGCTGCATGGGGAAGTCGAATATTTTTCTGCGAACAGCATGTATGCTGCTTCGCAAGCCGGCGTGACGGCTATTTCTCCATACCTTGAGGCGCTTGATGCCAGCGGCAAATGGCGGCG
>Ga0070697_100000218_pt1 | contig 47259 bp, 54 predicted proteins | sample KBSK1501metaG_FD_65475 | JGI IMG/M metagenome (GOLD analysis project Ga0070697, IMG submission 65475) | Corn, switchgrass and miscanthus rhizosphere microbial communities from Kellogg Biological Station, Michigan, USA - KBS K1-50-1 metaG | ecosystem: Host-associated > Plants > Roots >... | reverse complement strand
ATTCTTCTGCCGTCTACCTCTTTAACCTGGCCCGGCTCGAACGGCTCGATCATCTTGTGTTCGGCCGCCATGCGGCGAATCCATTTGTCTGATTTTATGCTCATGTTAGTGAGACGAGAGAATAGCGTGAGGAGTAAGCAAACAGCAAACAGTTAACAGCAAACAGCCGGCGGAAAACATCCGACTTGCTGTTTGCTGTTTGCTGTCTACTGTTGTTTCTTGATCACGATCACGCCATCGCCAAGCGTGAGTTTGAACGCAGCTCCCCCCGCGCCGGCCCGAGCAGACAAGGTTCGTGGATCCACGCCGCGACTGGCGCGAGCCAATTCCTCAAACGAGGCGTCAATCTTTCCTGAGCGCAGGACCTCGGCATCAAAGTCCCCGCTGAAGCCGGTTGGAATCTCAATGGTGATATTGCCTGCCGCCACGCGAAACGTCGCGCCAACCCCTCGCCAACTTCTCGCCGGCACCTCCAGCTTCACGGTGCCGGTTGCGATCGTGCCATAAACCGTACCCCCGGTGAGCTTTAAGTTTGTTGCACTTTCAGCCGCGGAAAACTGGATATTGCCTTCCACCCCGTTGATACTTATGGGACCGCGTCCGGCGTTGATGTCGAGATCAATTGCGAAAGGCACCCGAATTCGAAAATCAATTCTCCAGGGCAAACCGAGGAGCGCTTTGGGAAATTTTTTCGCGACCGAACGCATGAACACCTTGTCGTGTGTTCCCGTGCTCATCACCCGCAGGTGATTCACATCTTCGTCAACTACGAATGTATTTACGGCAGCCAGGAGATCCAAATCCTTTTCAGTGTCCGCGCGGAGCTGGATCTCAGCACTAACGTCAACTTCACTGCGCTGCCATCCTTCAATGGTAATCGAACTGTCCGGAGGACCGATGATCGTCAGGGTGCCGCCGTAAGGAAGTCGCCGTAACTCATGCCTGGTCGTCGTGCGTACGAGCTGAGGTGTACTGTTCAACTCAGGGGCCTTTTTCTGTTGAGCCAAGACGGCGGTCGTAAGGAGAAGAAATGCAGTAAGTAGAGCAAACGAACGGACGGATAATGATTTCATTAGTTACCTTCGGATCGAATCCCCGCGTCCTGGGACAGTATTCGGTGGAGCAACGATACTATCAATTGACCGAAAGCCACAAAACAACACGGGCGCTCCCGTTGAATCGATCAGGAGCGCCCGCGAAGAATTTCGTTAGTACAAAAGTTTAGCGACGAATAAATGTGATGCTGCCCTGGAAGTTTGTGACGATCACTTTTGAACGACCGTCGATGACATCTCCCTGTAGTTTGCGTCCGTCACCCATAGTCCTGAAGCCATTATTCCAAAACTGGCCCAACGTAATTCTCTTGTTAGGAGCAGCGGCGTCGAGGTTAAAAGCCGAGTCAGCCGGGATGCGAATGGTTATGTCGCCTTTAGTCGACTGAAAGCGATAGGTCCCGCCACGGGCGAATTCACCATCGAAGAAAATATTCCCGATCGTATTTTGCGCGTAGACCTTATTTGCACTTATGCCGCTGAGCTCGATGTCACCTTCCAGAGAGACGTGTGCCCTCACCAGTTCGCCGCGAATATTGGTAACGGTAATCTGGCCGCGTTTTGTTTCCAAATCAACGGAGGAATTGATTGGCACCTCAAGCTTGAAATTCACGTTAACGTCGCTGCGTCCGGGATTGTCGGCCATCATGTCGACAATAAGTGCGTCGCTGGTCTGGCGCGGCGTCAGGTTAGCCTTGGATTCAAAGATTGCGGTCAGTCTGATCTCATCGCGGTTCCATGATTCGACAATGATAGTTCCGGAAATATTTTTCAGTTCGACGCGAACTTTTTTTCCTGCCGGATATCGTTTAGAGAGGCGCTGTTGGGCGTTGATTGTGCTGACGCTGAGCGCGCCGCAGACGAGCAACGCTGCGAGCAGCACCAGCTTCGGAGAGAAACGAACTCTGGGGCTTTCAAATCGGCCGGGCAACATTCGCATTCTAATTGACGTGGGGCTGTGCAACAACCTGGATTCCTTTAGTCTTCAGTTCAGGGGCAGACAAATTCTACTAACCAACCCGAGGTTTACAACTCGGCAAACTCTTTTAGCAGCGACAACTTTTCGTTGAGCGCAGCATCCAGCGTTTCCTCTGAAACCTCATCGCGTGGATTCTGGTTCAAGCTATTCAGCGATTCATTTACTGTTTGATCAATCACTGCCAGGTTTCGATCGAAGGTCTCACGCATCTCCGGGCTCCAGCGCGCTTTGTTGAATTCTACTCGCTGGTTCCAATAGGAAATCAGCTGCTGCTGTTTCGAAAAGCGGTCGCGCACACCGGCCCCTGCGAGGTTCAGATTCTCTGGTCCGGAAACAGGGAGAGGCCTGCCACTTTGAAAGCGTCGCAAACCAACCACCGTCGAAAGTGATACCACCAGCACAATCGCCGCCGCTGCCGCTGCCAGTTGGGGAAAGGAGAGTTCCCAACTGCGGCTTAGCCAGTTGGACCAGGAGCCTCGACTGGCCGGCGCGGGCGTCGCTGCGGCCTCACTTGCGCCGGCCTCGAGTGTATTGCTAATCCGCTGCCACAACGCCTTCTCGTCTGGTGGCGCCTCATACTCGCCGCGATGCGCGCGGCAAAAACCCACAATCGATTCCAGGTCATTGCGCACATCGGCACATTCGAGACACTCTACAAGGTGCGTGTTGAGCGTGGTCTGATCTTCGTGACTTAGCGTGCCATCAAGAAAATCGCTTATTAAATCCTGACACTTCTCGCAGTTCATTGTCTTAGTAACCTCTAGCCTGCCATCTGTTTCCTTAGTCGTAGCGACCACGGGCAACGTGGCATTCGGTTTTCAAGCAATCAAGGGGAGACTGCGTTCAAAAAACTCGTTTTCCCGACCTTCGTTCTCTTCCGGGTTCCGGAGCAAATCCGGTGAGCGCTCTTTGGAAGCTAGTCTTTTGCCTTCTGTTGCCTCAGAAGTCCGCGCAATTTCATGCGCGCCTTGTGCAATTGCGACTTTGAAGTCCCAACTGAGCAGCCTAGCATCCTCGCTATCTCTTCGTGTTCGTGTCCCTCAATATCGTGCAGGGTGAAGACCGTACGGTAGCCGGGCGGCAGTTGACCAATGGCCTTGTCAAGCGCAATGCGATCCACTACCGGCATTGCATTGGGGTTTTCAGTGCCTTTGACTATCTGGATCGGCGTTTCACCATCGTCCGTCGTCTGCTCCATCTTCACGCCGCGCTTGCGAAAGTGCATCAGGACCTGGTTGACGGTCAGCCGGTGCAGCCAGGTCGTAAACGCCGACTCACCACGAAAGCTTCCTATTTTTCGAAAGAGCTGAATGAAGACTTCCTGAGCGAGGTCCTCGGCCTCCGAAACGTTGCTGGTCATTCTCAAGCAGAGCGAGTAAACCCGGCGATTATGCCGCTGGTAAAGCTGCTCGAAGGCGACCATGTCGCCTTGGGCCGCTTTTTGCGCCAGAGCGTAATCCGTTTCCTGCGGCGTCTCGGTTTCGACTGCGGTCACGTGTTCGTATTAGGGCAAGCTACGAGATTTCCATCCTGAGCGCTTGTTCACCACGACTGTCACGGGTCCGCGTTTTCAAGGGAGCGGCGGCTTTTTCCTCAGCATTTCCCAAAGGGGCTCTGGAGAGGTAATGTGGTCGCCCTCAACGCGGGTGTGATGCGGCGCTTTAAGCGCGTCGTTGCCTTACCCGACCCAAAAGATATTGAATTTCCTCAGCCGCAGCAACATTTTCCCTAAACTCGCGGTCACGTCCAGTACGTGCGATCGAGTGAACGGTAACCCACCGCTTCGGCCACGTGCGCGGAACGGATTTCCTCGGAACTCTCCAAATCAGCAATTGTGCGGCTGACTTTCAGGATACGGTCATAAGCGCGTGCTGACAAGCCAAGGCGGGTCATCGCTCGCTCGAGCATTTGCTCGCTATCAGAGTCGATGCGGCAATGACGGCGAATCATCCGGGGGGTCATCTCGGCGTTGGAAAAGATTTTCTCTTCCGCAAGTCGTTTGCGCTGTTTCTCTCGCGCAGAAATAACCCGTTCGCGAATAATTGCGGAGTCGTCAGTTTCAGGAGGCGCGTCGCCAGTCAGATCGCGAAATTTTACCGCAGGCACATCGATATGGATGTCGATGCGATCCAGCAGCGGGCCTGAGATGCGGCCAACGTAGCGCTGAATCTGCAAGGGCGAACAGCGACACTCACGCGTTGGGTCATTCCAAAAGCCACACGGGTGCGGCTTACCAGGAGAACGATAGGATTTACTTGCCGCTCGCAATTTTGCTGTAGGCAGGGTGTACCAAATCCGCTCAGATCTCTACAGACTGCCGGTGAGCAAGGTGGCATGGCACAAGTGTATCGCCATCCTCAGACGTAACATAAAATTGATCTATGAGTCGAAAAACACATTGCCTTCGCGGTCATCCCTTTGATCTCGCTAACACGCTTATTCGGCGTGACACCTTCCGCGCATGTCGCGCCTGTGGCCGGAGGCGATCAGCCGATCGCTACCGCAGCTTGAGGGCTGCCGAGCAGCGCCGCCTCAACAGTAATCCGGAGTCGTAACGGCTGGTTCAAGACGAAGGCCGCCAAGCGGCGAACAACTAAACTGATGATAAATAAACTAACACCCTTTCCAACTACCTCGGAACACACTAGCCAAACCATCGCGGAGATAAAAGAGCGAGACTTCAACGACACCGTTGAAGCTAAGCAGTTATCGCATAACTTTACTGGCTTCGACGCCATACTCCGTGCGGTAGGTATCCATAAAGCTTCGCTGCAAAAGTATTGCCTGATTGTGATCGGTCTTGCTCAAGGTCGAACTGTGGAGTTCGTGTGTTCTGACTTCACTGTTGGGGCCACGTATTTTTACGGCGACGGATGGAAGGATCTCTCCGAGCAGCAGCGCATTCGATGCACGAACCAAGGAGAGCGACTGAATAAAGGGATTAACAAGATCGCACCCGATCTAATTACCCGGACTGTTCCAACCGGGAAGCCGGCACATCTCCGCGTCCAACTGATCAATCTGATCTTGCGGGTAGGCAAGCTGATGGAGCTTGGGTACTCCGCAAGTGAAGCGGTTGGACTGCTGGATATGCCTGTTTCGCTTAACGCTCCACCAAGGAGAGGGCGCTCGAAGCATGCCAAGCTCAAGACCATCAAGACGCTGGCGGAGCAGATCAAGGCTGAGGATCCACAGCTACTGAATAGCTATATAGGGGGTGTGCTTATACATGAGTCACTAAAATGTAACTCCCCGGAACTCTATCGCAAGATAGGTATAACCGCTTACGTGCTGAGACTATTGGATGATCAGTCAAATACTCCCGTGATGACGCTCGAAGCGGACTTTGAGAAAGCTCTCGCGGCAAGCAATGAAAGGAAGCAGAGTTTGATTCTCACGCACACCGCCTCAAACGTGCTGCAATTGGACGACTGTGAGGCTGAGGTAGTGGCAAGGGTTATTCCTTACTGCTTTGAGGTAGTGCAGACTTCGCCTGGGAGCTTTCACTGCCGGTTAGCCCTCCCGATTGGGACACGCCAAACGAATGCCGATTCGGTCAGAGATCGACTTCTGAAAAGCTTGAAGAACATTGGTTCCTGTAATGGAGGCGGAGCTAAAACGTTTAGACTCCCGGGCTCGACAAACTTCAAGCCGGGAAAGGGCAACAAGATTACCCGGATCTTTGCTCAGGAGAAATTCACGTCAATTGCTGAATTGAGTCTGGCTAACTTGATTCCTTATGAGCATAAACCGGCGCGGTCGATTCAGGGGACAGCTAAGCAAATTCCCGACTACGCTCGCGTAAAGACCTATGGCGATGATACGGACTCTGCGCGAGACTTTAACTTTGCGCGTCAGGCCGCGAGTTGGGGTATAGCGCGCGAGCAGATTATCGCTGAGCTGCTTAAAGCGAGTCCGTCAGCCGCCAAGAAGGGCAATCAGTACGTCGAGCGAACCGTAGACAGGGCGATCAATAACTCACGGCGCTGGAACTCATCAACGAACCTCGAACAACAGCTTGCAGCATGACCAAACCGACGAGCAGCATGGCAGAGCCCCGGGAGGGATCTAACAACATGAATGACCGCTACATAGATATTTTAGGTGAGAAGATGCAGGCCAAAGTACGACCAGACGATTCCGGCGACAGGTCAATCATTGGCAAACTGGGCGACATTGTAGGTGGAACCCTTAATGGCGTGCCCGGCTACTATGTGTCGCTGATGTATGAGAGCAGGCGCAAGCTTACCGAGGTATTGAAGCGGTTCGGGTCAGGCAAAATAACTCAAGAAGGAGATAGCGAGGCGGTCATCTTTTTCGCGCTCGAAACGGCGATGAATCAAGCGCAGGATCTGAGAGTTGCCATCAACGCGAGAAAGCGGCCAAACCTGACAATAGAGCAGAGACTGCGTAAGGCGGTCAGTGTCCTCCAGGTTCGTCCGAGCCCTGATCATTTGGTAGGTTTTGCGGCGTAGAAACGATTGTTAGAGTGAAGCCGTACTACGGAGCCTTTAATGGCGGATAAGATCTATTTCTGGGTGGGAATTTTGCATTCGCCCAAAAAGCTCAAGATAGAACTCCCGGGGACAGCATAAGCAAGCCCAGCCCCGTAGTTAATACCGGCGTCGGTAATCATGCCAATAATCACTCCATTACCGTCATAGACCGGACTTCCACTGGCTCCAGGCCACGCGCTCTTATCAATAATAAGCCTCTCTGCGAATGGCGCGAAACCGGCCACGTTTCCCTTCGATGTAATGGGGAAAAGATATGTCAAAGGAAAACCAGTGAAGGCCACCGGGCTTCCATCAACGTAGTCAGCGGCAGGACTGATAGAAGCGGAGTTTATGTGATCTTTTACATCAGCATCCAAGAAGAGGTTGTCGATGGTCTTGCAAACTGCCAAATCGATATTCTTTCCGAACTGACAGTCCGTAAAGAGAAAGGATTTAAGTGTCCGCCCTTTAATTCGTTCTCGCCAAGGTTCTACAGGCGCGAGGATTGCGGGTTCACAGGGGTCGTCCTTTGTTTGAACGGCTTCCCAACCAGTCTGAATAACGTGAGCGGCAGTAACGAAGTGCCCTCTCCGGTTGACGAGAAATCCCGAGGCCATAACCTGTTTAATCGAGAAATTCTTACGCACACAGGCGACGGCAACAGCGGATTGCTCGACGGCCCCTATTGTTTTGACTGAAATGTTTTTAGGCTCATCAGAAAAGCCAGTCATTGTTGTAAGCAAAACGACAAGAGCAGTGAAGTGAATAGGTATTTGCATTTTCAATTAACGGACTATGTTGGAAGGTGAGAAACAAGTATCTTATATCTTATCCACCTTGATGACTCAACCGACCAATTCGTAAGCTGTCAAAGAAGGTTGACAGCATGCCAAAAGCCGCTTGATTTGCTGAGCAAATTTGAACGTTTTTGGCTGATCAGAGTGTGAGTGGCTGGGGTACTAGCAGCAGCGCGAAACCCTGAGTATCGCGGCCTTTAACGCCAGATTAGCGAGCTATGTAAAAAGGGATTTCGGGCAACGTGAATCGTAAGCTCGCCATGATTTAACGTTGGAGCGGCGCGATCAACAGGCCCCAATAATACTCCGCTGCTCCCTCGAAGCTTAACGGGCCTTTCTCTCGTCCCCATGAAGCCATACCCAAGGGTTCTAAAAACATTATGTAACCATCATCGTTGACCGAAATCGATTCATTAAAACCGTTGCCGGAGGTTCGTCCGCCTGCATAGGCAATCCCACCAAAGAAGGCTTTCTTATCGGCCAAGGAAATTCGACAACTATTGGCCTCTGCTCCTTGTAGGTATACAGCCGCCGTAAACTCGTTGGCGTCGATACGACGAAATTCGGTTTCTACTGCATCATTCCTGACTGACAATTCTGCCAGCGATTCTTCAAAGAACTTTGCCAGGTACTCAAACGCCTCAGTTTGAAAGCGATCTTTCTCGCGGTCAGTGAACTTCTTTTTTATTCGCAGATTGCTCGTTCGGACGGGGGAATCTTCGATAAGTCGTGGCGTCGTACTGTCGCCAAGGCGGGACGGAACGTTTGTAGACGGAGAGATAAGGTTCATCTCCTCCGCGGCCTGTCGGATTGCGATACTAACATCAAGGAAGGCGTCGTGTTGATTTGGGAATTTGGAAATCGGCTTCCCATCGGTAGGCGTGGCGCGCAGTTTACCGAATGGCAAGTTGTGCCAATCGCAGGGGTGCAGTATCACGGGAATGACCCGTGCCTTGCCTGTGCGATGCAGTTCGATTGCTCTATTCATTTCAATGTCGTAACAATATTCAGAAGCAATGAAATAGGGACTTACTAGCAATAGAACAATGTCGGCTTGGTCGAGATGTTCGCTTATCATTTGATCCACATCCAGGCCCGCACCTATTCGTCGGTCATGCCAGATTTCGATAACACCCTGTTTCTTTAATGCGGCAAGGTGGATCTCCAACTCGTTCCGAAGCGCCTCATCTTTGTGCGAATATGAGAGAAAGATTTTAGCCATTAAAAGGTTCCCGTAGAAGGCTAACGAAGAAACCGATGAAGTTGCTTTAGGAAAGCCACGAGGTTCCCACCGTGAAACTCCATTCTGTTCATACCGACCTGATCCCAAAGATCTATTATCTTTTGCTCCTCCGAATTAGGATAACCGGATCCCGAAGTCTTTGGACACTCCAAAGATGTGAGTAAAAGGTTTACCGGCTCCTCATGCACAATCACGCGGACGCAAACGGTTTGCCCTTCCTGCCGGCGACGATTGACCTGCTCATTTATCCAGTTCTCGTCAATTTCCCGGCTGTTGCCAAACTCCATTTTGCTTCCCGATATTTCAACCGTAATCATTACTAGACTTGCTCCTAAATTTCAGATTGCTTCGCGCTATTTTATAATACAGGTAGCGTTGCAGCAACAAAACCTCGTGTTGTTTGCGCAACGATGACTAATTTTCTGTAAATGCGCGCGACTACGAAGAAGTTTGGCTGGAGGCTCCGACACTGATCGCGGCCTGATGTGGCATCTACCGCTGGGAGATTTGGGTTGCGCTAAGACGTTTCTTTAGCGGCCCGAGAAGAACTGATCGCCTCAACAGTCAGCGATTGATTGAGTCTGAATGACTCGACAATACTGATCTGTGCGGATAACAATTACAAAGGAATGCGAATCGCTAAACGAGTGGATGATCGTAATGGGACGAATTGAAGACGACACGAAGATTTTCACAGATCACAATGTTTACATTCTTGGTGCGGGGTTTTCCGTTGATGCCGGCATACCCGTACTCAAAGACTTTCTACACTCAATGCGAGCGAGTCTGAATTGGTTGAGGAATCAAGGCCGAGAGCATGAACGTGAAGCAACGAGTCAGGTTCTCAGATTTAGGAAGCAAGCCGCAAGTGCAGCGTTACGAGTTGATTTGAATATTGAGAACATTGAGGATTTGTTTAGCCTCGCAGCAGCTTCCGGTCAGTACCCACTGGCCCAAAGCGTCTCTACCGCCATTGCTGCTACATTGGATTACTCTATCGAACACGCGAAGCCACAATTCTTTGAAGCGAGAGTCAACCACGCCTTTACCGGGCCAAACGATTGGGAAGAGAAACACAAGGACGCTGAGTATTCAATTTGCCGCATTCCCTATTATGACGTTTACGCTGGGTTACTAACCGGAAAGGCCGGCACTCCTGATCGATACATGAAAAATACGATTATCACCTTTAATTACGATTGCGTTCTGGATGACGCCGTAAAGAAATGGAAAGTTCCCGTTTGGTACGGTTTTGAAAAAGACTCAGTAGAGTATGACAACTCCAGTACCTGCGCCCAGGGTTCGACTGACCAAACATTGCCGATTCTCAAGTTACACGGCTCGGTGAATTGGGCTGAAACGGAAAAGCGTGATGGGAAGGTCAAAATTTTTGGCTCTTACGCCGACGTTCTTGCTTCGGAGAGCCGGCCCGCGCTAATTCCGCCCACTTGGCGCAAGTCGTTTACAGGGGCTTTGAGTCAGGTGTGGGACACTGCTGTTAGCGCGCTTTCGGAGGCAACGCGGGTGATAATAATTGGATTTTCGATGCCGCCTACAGATATGCACATAAAGTTTCTGTTGGCTGCTGGACTACAAGAGAACATTTCTCTGCGTAAGATCTATTGCTTCGATCCAAACACAAGTGTTGAAGAGAATCTATTTAAGAACTTCCGACCGGATTTGAAGGCGCAAGGCATAGCTGAGTTCTTTCCTTATAAAACAGACCTGTTGGTAAGGGGAGTCCACAACAATTATCAACCGACTTCTCATCTATTCAATCGAAACCTTGACAACCTTTCTAACCTTTCCCTCGGGTAGTCCAAGGGCGAGTTGGCCGGTGGCTGCTGCTAGAGTAACGCTCTCAATCGTTCCTTCATCACTGCTTCTTTAGGGCTCCTCGCCCCTCCTGCCAACCATTCCCGCACCCTCTTCGGTGTAACCGTGTGAGTAATCGAGCTGCGGATCTCAACTTCCAACTTTGATAAATCCCCTGGCTCCCAATCGTGCCGCCGGAATGCGCGGATTGCCAGCGCGGCAGCCTCGTACAAACTCTCGGCGTCTACCTCAACAGTGTGTCGCAGACCTTGAATGTCTAAGTATGAAACGATGCAGGTTGCCATGCCAGGCAGAAGTCTATCAACTTCCGCTAATTTTCGACAATGGGATGTTGTGCCATTGGCGAGATCGTAACCGCGCCAAGGAGTAGGTGGGGCGGTCAAAAACGTCGTTGCATTTGTGGTACTGAATATAGTACTATCCCTGCCAAGTCAGAGGCCTTGATTTCCATCTTTGTGCGCAACTGTAGTTTTACCACCCCAAAACCAAACTAGGAGACAAAATGATGCCACCACATATAAGAATCCGTTCTAGAGGAGAGACGGCATGTCGAAACCTGAGAAACTTCTCCAAAGGGCAATCAGTTCTCCAAATAATTTTAGGTTTGAGGACTTGTGCACTTTAGCTGAATACTACGGTTGGATATTTCAAAGACAGTCTGGATCGCACCGCATATATCTGCACCCAGGTCTGGGCAATAGGCTTGGGTCAATGATGAATTTTCAGCCGCGTGACGGCAAGGCGAAATACAGTCAAGTTAAACAGCTAGTAGACGCGATTGAGGGACTGAATCATGGGTAACCGCTATCCATTCGTTATCGAATGGAGTGAAGAAGATAACGAGTACATCGCTACTTGTCCGGCGTTTCCGGGCCTCTCTGCGTTTGGTAAAACCGAAGAAGAAGCATTGCGAGAAGGGAAGATCGCTTTAGCTGGTTTTATTGAAACGTGCGAAGCGAATAACATGACCCTACCTGAGCCTGTTGTTAAGAGCGCATTTAGTGGAAAATTCCAGCTACGTCTGCCCAAAAGCCTGCACCGCGTTGCTGTCCAAATGGCCGAACTAGAAGAAGTGAGCCTTAATGTCTACATTACAGATGCGGTTAGAACAAGGGTGACTGGTGAGCAGTTTGGCGCACGGGTTCTCAGTGCGGTACGTACAGCGGTGGCGTCCGTTTTTGCAGTGCCACCTAACCCGCAGTACACCAAATCCACCAAAAAGACCTTGGAGACATTTGAGGGGTTTGATAAGCCCGTGTTGACCGGCGGGACGCGCAGGAGGGACAGCTAAGAAATGGCAGAGGAAAAGATCGTCCCTCAATATACATTTAGTCATCAAGAGGTTCTTAGAGCCTTGATCCGCGAAAAAGGACTTCGCACAGGTCGTTGGGGGTTGGCGTATGAATTAACCCATGCCGCAACGACTATTAACGCGCTAAAGCAAGGTGAGACACAACCAGTCATCACTCCCGCTAGCCTTGTGCTAATTCAACAGCTTGCCCTTTTCTCGACCCTTGAAGTTAACGCGCTTACCGCAGATGCCGCCGAAGTGAACCCGCCTCACCGCAAGAGCAGAAGGCGCTCCACCAAGAAGAGCGCAAAGTAAACCTTATTTCAAAAGTAAAACGGCCAAAGATATTATTGCTCTTTCGTATGAGAAATGGATTCTGAGCGGTTTGGCGCACAAAAAGCGGGCTCAAAACAGAGTCAAGTTCGTTCCTGCCTCACTAAGCTCGATGGCCTCGACCAGTTGGGAATCCTCGGCTTGCGCGTGATTTACCTGTTGACTTACCGGATAGCTCTTCATTGCAGTCGCCGGAAATGGATTCAGAAAGCTCAGGAGTTCCCCTGGTTGGGTATCGCTGCAAAGCCAAGCGTCCTGCGCTTGGGCCGGCAGGATCACCGGCATGCGATCGTGAATCGTTTCGAGGAGTTCGTTCGGTGTGGTGGTAATGATGGTGCAGGACGTGATCAACTCATCACCGCCGCGCCATTCATCCCAGATGCCGGCGAAGTAAAAGGGCTCTTCATCCTTCATCTGAAAGTAATACGGCTGCTTAGATTTTCGACTCTTCTTCCATTCGTAAAAGCCATCGGCTGGAATCAAACACCGGCGACGCTCAAACGACTCGCTAAAACTTGGCTTCTCGTTAAGCGTCTCAGAACGGGCATTGATGATTCCTTTCGGCTCTTGGCTCCAGGATGGAATCAACCCCCATCTGGCCGGCACAAGGGCGCGCGCGCCGCCGTCAGACATTACAGTCAGCACGTCTTGACTGGGAGCGATGTTGAAGCGCGGCACAAACAGCGGAGGAGGAATCTGACGCTTTGCGTCAAACTTTATTCTGCCTGGTGATCGAAGTGTAAACCGCCCGCACATTCAGGGGCACCGACCTTACATCCCGTAAACTAATTCGGCGCGCTTACTGCGCAATTGAGTGGCCGACCTAGATCCCCGATCTAAGAGGGCGTCAACGTTCTCACGCCGGCCCGCAGCGCCCGACTCATAGCTTTTGGCTGTCCTGTATAGACTTGTTGTCAATTGAGCGTTCCATACGATCAAAAAGGTTAGGAACAAGCTTTTCGCTGAATCCCGATAAGAATGACGCAAGGATAAATCCGCTAATGTCTGAATCGTGTTTAATAAAACCAAGCAGAAAGTCACCCTTTATTAGGAAGTAAACGAGGACGCCGCAAATCATCGCCACAACAACACGAAGAGCCCCGTATACCAAGTTGGCAGAATAACTGTTTTGAGGATCAATCTTCAGCTTTTGCGAGCCAAGCGCTATTGATAGAAATCCGCCCATCGATGAAAAGACTAATGCCCAAAGTATATGCAATGAAATGTCACCGGACACACCGATCATTCGTGAAATCAAGAAAACACAGAGGACTACAATCATCAGGATGGCTGCCCCTGATAAGTAAGCGATTCTAGATTGTCGCCCGAGATGAAAATTCATGTCGCGGTAGATTTGCTTGAGTAGATTACCGGACGCTTCAAAATCTCCATCCAAATAAACCTTCATGGAATGCGCTAATCTGGAGTTGTACTTTAGTTTTAGCGACGGAGTATGTGTTGTGAGATCGGCAATGCTTGAAATAAGCTCGTTGATGCTTGGGTGATCAGCAAGCGACGCATCAGTTTTCAAGAGAACTCTACGATCCTTGCTCTCGTAGATCGCGTACTTACCTGGCTGCTTGGCATAAACGGCGCCGATTACATTGCCCGAGCTATCTAGATCTCCGATTTTAAGATCAAGATCTGTGGACGGTGGTATGGGTGTCGACATGTGTTTATTCTCACTGAAGGTGGTTGAGGTCGGGCGAGCCTCCGAGAGTTGAGGGTTGAGAACGCGAGGAAACGAGAACTGAGAAACCGGGCGCAGTTTATGACTGCCCTATGAATCTGTCAATAAACGGGTACTGGCTCTAGAGTGTTAGAGCAGTACCGAAATATGGGTAGTGTCCTCTTCTTTTGTTGCTGGCTCGGGAGTCCTACTGCTCAAGCTCCGGGACGCTTTTGCTAAATACGAGGTCGATGAGAACGACACCGATGGCAAGGCCGAGAGCAGCCCATGTTATCCAGTCTGCTTCCGATATATTGCGGCGATAGACAAACCATAAGATCAGCGCGAACAATGTATTTGTTGCGAGCCAAATGTATTGCTCACGGTAAGGGCGCTTCCGTACCGCCACAATAATAATCCAAAATGTTGCGATGAGGATTGCGACTCCTACAAAGAAATAGGCATCCCGAAGCGTCTGCACAGACCATGCGCCAAATGCCCAGAACACCCAAGACACAAAACCAACAATGAAACCAATCTTGAAATGGGTGTTCTTAGTCTTAGTTCTTCCAAAATATTTGTGATCATCAAGAAACATCTTAAAGCGAAGCAGGGTAAAGAACGCGACAAAGAGCCAGAGGGTCAATGGACGCTGACGCAAGGACGTAGGAATTTTCGCAAGTCCAGCCAATAGCGCCAAGAAGGTTCCGCCAAACAGAGCGACGTTTAGCGATTGAAACATGTTCATAGACAGCCCTCAGAGTATAGTCGCACTTATAACTCCGTTGCCGCCATTAGTAAATCTTTCAACGTCCAAACATGCCTTGTAATTCCTGCGGCCATTGCTGGCGCGCATGTTGGTTCACACAGGGCATCCTAAAACCACTCAGCGACTCCGCCATGATGTGAGCAAGTCCCCTGACGATGCTGACTAAAACTGTAGGAACCATCACGGCACCTTGCGCTTGCTCCGGCTGGTTTACTTTCCCTAAAGACTGGTGAAGGAACGCGCACTCCATCGACGTTCACATAGCTCTTGCCGGAAGAAGGCGGCGAGGTTATGCGCGGTCGTTGGGCCACTGTTTCCGACGACTGCTCTCCCGCGTTTCCGTATAAGAGAGCAATAGCATTGCCATGAATCCAAGCTTCTGGGCCAGCCTTCCCATCCCGAACGCGATACCACGGCCCAACTGCGTTCGAGCTGATCAGCGTCAGCAGATCGCCCTTCTCAACCGTCTTAACAACGCCGCCTGACGCGGAAGGTTTATCCCGCAAGTTTGCCTTGGTTGCCTTGACCAGCACTGCGAGCGCAACCGATCTCTCAGTTTGTACTGGCGTACTGCCACTTGCCTCAACGCTTTGAGCGATCGACAAGTCGCGGTGGGGCGCTGACGAACACGCCAACATCAATGCCACAAACAGCAGTGCGACACACTTACTCAAAAGTAATAGTTTCATACCGGGAGCCTCCGAGGATTGAGGCGTTAAGAACGCGAGGAACGTGCGGTTTATATCACTAAGCTGAGCATTATCAAAAGGGCGTCACCGTCCTCGCCAGAATAATGACGCCCGGAGGAGGAGCCTGCAAGCTCTCTTAGGAGTTGGCCCCTCGATTAGTTTGGTTATATCCGGGTTTCATCGCGATCACAATGCGGAGGCGAGACAGTGCAGTTTCGAGTTTATGCAAGAGGTTTTGCGAGGCTTAAAGCGGATAGCCGAGGCGTCACAACCTCTCAGTGAGAATGGAAACCGAAGATTCACCCGCCTAACAAACGGCTTCTCTAAGTGGTAGTGTCCTAATCTGAAACCGTAGTACAACAACTCAGCACGCTGCTTGACCTCTAGCTATATCTATTCATCCTACCATGTGATATAAGCCGCTCGTTCCTCGCGTTCTCAAGCACCCCTACCTTCAAAATAGGAGGTTCCAACTTTTGGACACCACCGACAAAGAAAAGCTAATCGACCATCTCACGAAAGAGATTGAAGTTCAGAATAACAATATGATGACGTTTCGCACTCGTGCCAACCTGCCAGTATTTCTCGGCCCTTTCGTCTTGTTAGGGTCTGTAGTGATTGGTCAGAAACGCACCCCACAAGGGCTTAATATTGACGCTCTGACAATCATCGCTATTGTCGGTTTAGCTGCGAGCTATCTGGCCATGGGGCTCGCTGCGGCCAGTATTGAGTTATCGATGGCAAAACAATGCAACAAGTGGCGTGATTTAATTGCCAAGATCGTCACCGACGAAAGTACAATTGAAGACGACGTAAGACGTGATCTCAAGTACACCCCAGTCCGCTACGGCGGTTACGCTGCTGTGTATTTTGCGATGTTTGTAAGCTTCATCTGTGTCCTAATAATCGTTTTACATTTAACCTTTCCAGCAACCCCTTAAAAGCCTGCCAACCATTTACCGTTCATGAGGCGGTGACGCCCTTTTGCTTTCCAAAATATGACACTGCACAAATTCCCGTTTCGTTGACAGAACAAGACACCGGGAATAAACTACCGCCGCTTTCTAGCTGTAGATCCTTACTACGTTTTCAACCTCAACCCCCGGAGGCCCACCATGAAACGACTCGCTCCCTCGCTGCTTCTGTTATTCGCTCTCTCAAGTGTTTGTTTCTCTCAATCAATAACGTGGTACAGGTTCGATAAGACGTTTATATCGAGCCACTATTCCACCAGCGCCATAGGCAGTTTGTCGTTTAGTAACTCTCACCGGGCCGGCACAGTTCATGCCACGTCCTGCGGCGGGAAGGACGGCGAACTTCATATAGGCATGAGGTTGCCCGAGGTGAACCTACCGAGCGGCCAGATGCCATTAACAGATACCCCTACCGGGAGTGATCCAAATTGGGGACTGGTTGCCGAACTACCAAATGCTAATCAGGGCAATGGCCCAGCACGGTTGGGATTATTGGCAGGTAAACCAATTACGTTCCACGGGTACTTCCGAGTGTGGGATGAAGGGCATGGAGCTGGAGATTCACCACCAAGCAATCCGCATCATGTTTTTGAGCTACATCCGGCCTGGGGATTCAACGGGACTGGAGTTAGTTTCAGTCGGAAAAACCTCGTCGCTTCGATGACAAGTTACCGGGGATATGGAGCTACGAAATTCAAGCCGATGTTTAAGCATTTCAGAGATGAAGTATGGCCCCTTGCTTACCAGGACGGCGAAACACTCTTTCTGGGCCTTGTTAAGAATGCTAACTTCTATCAACTGCCGGTGAAGATAAAAAGTATCAACAGCGTGAGCGGAGGCCACGAAGTAATCGTTGAAGTGTTTTCGGATCAGGCAATGACGCACTCTGTTTTCCCAGCCTTAACTGCAATCACAGTAACCGGCTCGCCAATCGACACCGGTTTGCAAGTAGGGCAGAAGAAGTTCCTATTAGGATTCTTTAGCGTGAACCTCAAAAAGGCTATGGATGCTTCCAGCGGAGCGCATTCCGAAGCAGCGGCGGTATCAGTTAATGACGCGCTTGAGTTTTTTGTGTTTGGCGTTGCGGTGAATGGAGCAGTTACCTCCTGTAGTTAGGTTGCCCAACTGATACTGCTCGATCAAGAGAGGTAACTATGTTTAAGAAGATAACCAAAAAGATGAAAAGCCTTTTACAAACTGACTACTGGAGCATGGACGATGAAACGCTTGCTAACTTGGCGAGCAAATACCACATACCGCACATTGCGCGAGCGGGAGAACACGGCGAACATTGGTACATGGATCGAGACTATGTTATCGAAAGGCTTACCGCCAGAGACAAGGCGATGGGGACAAACTTCACGCTGATCTTTTCTGCGGCGGCTATATTGATCTCGCTCATCTCATTATTGATTACTGCGCTCCGAGGATAGCGTTCAACAATGCATCGCTGAAAGTGCATCAGTACCGAAATATGTTCGTTGTCAGGTAGTCAGCAGATCTCTCAATTCCAAACCTTTGAAGTGATGCCAGCTTCCATTGCGGGAAGTACAACGGACGATGAATGCATTCGCTAGAGATTGGGAGTAGCATGCTGGAGGCATTTCACCATGAAACAGGTGGAACTCGATGATGTAAAAGAAAAGGCGCTATCCCTCGCGGGCAAAACGCTGAAAACGCGCCACAGAGGCGCGCGCTTTCATGTTAGGGTCGGCCCGGAAGGATTGATCTACACGCCGATGAGCAGTGGTAAGCCTCGGAGCAATAACGATTGGCAGACCATACAGCGCGTTCTCGATCGTTTTAACGGACTCCAGTCTTTCTTTCCGAGCGACTATATGGATTTGTCGTGGCACGCGCCTTATCTTTTGGTGATCATTCATAGTATCAGTCAATAGCGTTTTAGGTGCTTAACGTGTCGCTGCGCGACCCTTCTCGACTGCCAATGATTTCTCTACTTCGCTAACAATCCGTTCGGCCATCTGCTGATTCGCTACTTCCTGCACCGATTCCGAATCGCCAGCATCCTCTTGTTCAAACCATACGACTTCGTAGCCGTTCCTCTTAACATTCTCTACAGCGATAACAGTGTCCCCGTAGCTTCTGGTTGTGCAGACAATAATTTCGCAACTGATCTCAACGAACTCATCAAGGCTTTCAGGCAAAGCCCTTCCTGGATCGCCCCTGCTTTCGATACCAATCTTCACTTCCCCAATCGTTATAACCACCTTGACGTCAATTCCCCTTCGTCCAGGCGCGGGTTCGACAGCGGCGTTTGGGTATTTGCCCAAGAGTAAATTGTAAACTTTGCGAATCGTCGTGCTTTTCCCCTTGCCTGCGACGCCCCTCAATGCAATGACTTCTTTCATAACAGACTCTCCTAACATTCTCTGTTGACTGCGATAAGACAAAACCGGCCACGGAATAGGCCGGTTAAGTGAGCAACTTTTGCGATCTGTGGTGGTTCGCATTCTACTGGCTATGGCTTTCGTTTTCAAACTGTATCAATCTATCTGCTTGGCGGCAGCCGAGGCTGGCTCAAACTGCGGAGTTCGCCAGTGGCGAAAAGGGCGAACAACCGTCCAAAATACCCAACAATCTCAGCCTTACTGGCAAACAAGTGGCGGAAACTGGGAACCCTCTTCGCCGCTTTACCTTCATTAGCCGCAGCTACAATTCTCGCAAAACAGGCCGGAAAATACGGAATAGCTTGTGGCTGCGCGCACTCTGACTCTCCCTAACGAAGATTATGGCCGCGCGTTCCGCCACCAAAAGAGCTGCCGGTTGTTTCTCGCGCGCGCCTCTGAGATGAGCAAGTGAGCAATTACAGCCGCAGCCCGAGACGATCGCACGGTGCATTGGTAAGATCCTGCTCGACGCCCAGGTATCGCTCAGTAGTTTGAATCGAACCGTGGCCCAGACTCAATTGAATCTGATCGAGTCCCGCGCCTCCTTTGTGCGCCAGCTTGGCGAAACTTCTGCGGAGATCGTGCGGTGCAATCTTTCCCAAGCCCAAAGCTTCTGCATATTGTGCAACTAAGTTATAGATCCCTTGCTCACTCATTCGTTCGCCGGCCATTCGTCCGCCCTTGTTCACCGGGCGGAATACGATTCCTTCTCCCAAGTCGGCTGCGATCGCGTATTCCTCAATGGCTTGCTTAGTCCAGTTAGGCATTGGCACGGATCTTATTTTGTTGCGCTTGCCAATTAGATCAACCAGCACCCATCGCCCATCTCTCTGCTGAACGTGACTGAAAGTAACGCCGGCAGCTTCGGCGCGGCGTAGACCACACCCAATCAGTAAGGCAAGGATAGCTCGATCGCGTAGACCCTTAAGCGTTCGAGTATCTGGCGCGTTCAACATCTCTTGTGCTTGCTCTTTAGTTAGCCAATTGCCGGTGCGCGTTCCTTCCTGCCGGATCCCTTTGATTGCTCGGATCCCGTTTGCTAACTGAGCATCCAGCACGCCGTTGTCTGCGGCCTCGCCGGCCAGTTTGCGAATAGCAGACAACCGCTGATTGATTGTAGCTGCTGAAAGTCCTGACTCGCGCAGCTCAGCCGCATACCGCTGCACTATCGCTTTGTTAAATACCTGATGGCCGCTGGCATGGTGCCATGCAATAAACCGCCGCAGGTGCCGTTCATATGCGCGCCGGCTATGGGGACTATCGAGACTATTCAGCACGGTCTGAATGGCGATCTCTGTGGCTGCATCCTGTCTTATTAGGGCTTGTGGTTTCATCACTCGCCCCCTTTGCTGTCCAGATATTCGGTTAGAGCGCCTAACGCTTCCGCCTTCGAGTCATACTCCGCCAGCGTTCCAACGTCTCGGGTTATCCTGCCCTGGTCATTGAAGGCCCGCACGGTGTAACCGTAACACGCAGATTCTTCAAATCCTTTCCTGTCTAAGGTGATGAAGTAGCGGCCCTGGATTATCTCGCTTTGGATAGTAGTTCCGTGAAATTTCATTGTTGAGCGACTAAACCAGCAACCGCCGTTGCTCTCGTTCAATGCTCGGAGTTGGGCGATCGTTGTGATGCATTCACTCGTCTGCGCTGGCCGCGCTTGTCTGACTCTTCGCGTTGCAGCCTCCAATAGAGTGGCCGCAGCCTTCCGGTACTCAGTGGGAAAGTATTGGCCCGAGCAGTAGTGCCACACCCCGCCGTCTGTGGGCTCTAAGCGGTAAGCAACCCATCCGCACTTGTCGCAAACTTTGCCGCTGTAGTGAGCTTCCCAGGTGTGATTAGAGACTGGAGCCGAATATTTGCAGCCGCATACCGCACGGCCTTCAATCCACTCCAGCCTTCCACTGTATGCGTGAGGCGCTTCCGCTATCACGTCCGCGTCTGTTACGCCCTCAGCGTTAGCGACGCTCAAGGCTTTGCGGAACCTTGCGAGATCTTTGCGTATGTCTCGCTGCTCCTGTCTGAACGCCCGCAGACCATCGCTTAACGTCTCACCCCTATCCCAGGGCGAGTAGTAGTTGCTGCTTTCTATGCCACTGCGCTGTGTGACGAATTTAATTAGAGCGGTTATTGCCGGCTGCTCGCCGGCGTTGTTGACTGGTTGGCGGACTAAAGTGGTAGAGTTTCGTATAGCCATGATTCGATTTGCTCCTTAACCGTAGTGATCGAGTTGTGGTTTAGAAGCCCGTGAGAGTTGCTGCTCTTGCGGGCTTCGCTTCGTGCTTACATCAAAGGTTGGATCCTCATTACTTTCCAGAATGGTAATTATCAAAACCTATCTGAGGCGGCGGATGTTACTCCGATATTCTTGAAAGTCAATCACTATTTCGCGCAGCGTGTATTACCTGAGTATACTTGGCCCATGATAAGGATCCGATTAGACAAGCTTTTGAAGCAACGCGATTGGACTGCCTACCGACTGACTCAAGAGTCTGGCATCCATCCGAGTGTGCTCAGCAAGTACAAGCACAATGACGTAAAGGAAATCTCAGTCGAAACGCTTAACGCGCTGTGCAAGGCTCTGCGTTGCCAACCTGGAGAGTTGATCGAATATGTGCGGGACAAGCGATGAGAGCAGGGACAAGTGATGCCCTGGGGGGGAGAGTGTGCCGAGTCCAGGAGGCAGTCAAGCCTGAAAGACCGTTACCTCATTTCCGCTAAAGGTGGTTTTTGAGAGAGAGCGCGATGTGGGACGCCGCCCCATTTACGGAGACTCTTAGTGAAGGTACTCTGAATCCTATTCGGGCCGCAGTTGACCAGCTAATCCCTGATTGCCTGTTGTCCCGACAAGTAATCCGATTGCCCACGAACCTAATCGATCCCGACCTGCCGAGAACTTTAACTCAACAGAAAAAGTAAGGCTTCTTGTTCGGGCACAGCCCGGATATGACCGGGCTATGCAGATGACGCGAGTTTGGCCGACTCCTACCCCCTCATATTATCAGGATTGCCAAGAAATGTACCACCCTACCCTTCCAATTTTTGACCGCCAGTATATGCCCAATTCTTGGTAGGAGGCCTCCCCAGTTATGTCTACCTAAGAAGTAAAACATGAAGTAGTAATAATGTAATTAACAACAATCACCAATAGTAACACAGAAGGCGTCCGTAGAAGGCGAAAAACCCTTGCCATTGACGAAATCGAGATGTAGAGTGTCCGCGAGCGAACGGATTCGTTTGGGAATCGGGTGACGACGAGTTGGCCGACTCCGAACATAGTCACCGGGAGCGACGTTCGAATCGTCGGTTCGCTCACTTAACTTTTCGGTTGATACCGTGCTCATGGAAAAAGCTCAGACCCTGACAACGCAACCCCTGGATCAGCCCGGCGAGCGTTCATTTACCAGGCGTTGGAATCATGTGGAACTATTCGACGCCGGTTTTGTTGTGGTTCCCTCTACATTTCTTCGGCTCTACGCACACTTGAAACCCCACCGACTCACACTGGGCGAGGCGATGTTTGTGCTTCACCTTATGGAGTTCAAGTGGGGTGCCGACGATCCATTTCCGGGATATGCGACTCTTGCGGAGCGGATGGGGGTTTCGATCAAGATGGTGCGGCGACACGCGCAAAGTCTCCAAGCGAAGAAATACCTGCGCCGTGAGGTTCGCACTGGTCGGACAAACCGCTTCGATCTGTCCCCGCTTTTTGACGCTCTTCTGAAAGCGTTCCAAGAAGAAAGGCAGCATCTCACTCAAAGTAGAACTGCTCGGAGTGATTTTGGACAACAAATGATCAGTTGGGCCAATCGGATGATGGAGGCTTACAGAAGCATGTCCCCGCAAGATAGGCAGGTATTAGCGGACTGGGAAGCGGAAAACCTCGATGGTGGTTCCGTCGCCACCTCTGACTGGCCAGGATGGGCCAAGCTTGTGGGCCGGAAGCCTCAACCGTAAGAATCTGTCATCCAAAAGCAGGGGGCAATTCCAAAACACAGAACGAATCTACATTGGTGAAATACAACCTTGAAAACCTTAACTGGCGAGAGTTTGAACGACTCTGTACACATTACTTCAAGGACAAAATAGGCGAAGGAGTCTGGGCCTCTGACGGAACCAAAGATCAAGGCAGAGATGCTGAGTTCCACGGTACCGCGAACGAATTTCCATCAAGTAAAGCTCCGTGGGCTGGAAATTGGATCTTTCAGGTCAAACATAGAACTACGCAAAATCAAAGCTCCCTCCAAGTCGAGCGACGACTGCTTAAAGATCTGAGAACGGAAATCAACAAGATCTTTATCAAGCATCAATTCCCCTGCCACAACTTCGTCTTTGTCACCAACCTCAACGTCTCCAACAGTTTCAGATCCAGGGCAGCCGAAGTATTTGTTGAGTCAATGTCCGACCGACACCCTGCAAACTTCGCCGTCATTGATTACAAGGATTTGGAAGCATTTATTGACAACAACACCTATATAAAAAGAGCTTTCCCTCCTTTACTAAGTTTTACTGACCTTGAAAATGTCTTCCTCAAAAAAGAGGAAACCAAGAACAAGGGGTACATCAGATCTGCATATAAAGGGATTCAGAAGTTCGTCTCGACGCTACATTACTCGAAGTGTGTTGACGTTCTGAGCCAGTTTCCTTTTCTGATGCTTGTGGGAGATACAAAAAGCGGAAAAACAACTCTGGTTGAGGCTTTGGCAGTCGCGTTTCTTGAGCAAGGAGGTTTCAAACCATATTTTATCAGAAACCCAGACGAGTTTTTCACTATAGCCTCCTATCTGTCGTCAGATGAGACGGCACTCTTTATTTGTGATGACATTTTTGGACAGCACGAGTTGGAGACTGCAAAGCTTGCGGACTGGACAGACTACTTTGGATCGGTGATGGGAGCGGTACACGAAAACCATCGATTTGTTTTTACGACGAGAAAATACATTTTTGAACAATTTGCGAACAGGTCTGGACTTCGATCGCTCTTTCCAGGCGAAAGTGATCCAAACCGATACATTATTAAGCTTAATAGTTTGCACCGAGACGAGCGCGAGCCAATCTTAGAGAAGCATCTTGAACACTCAGGCCTTCCGCCGCACATCGTTAGAAAAACGCTTCGAGCGAAAGATGAGATTCTTGGCTGCGAGGATTTTTCCCCGGAGGTAATCAGATCTTTAGTCGCTCTGATCAAAGAGACGGCTGAGGAGGATTTGGCCGCGGTAATTTCGAAACATATTCGAGATCCAAATCAGTACCTACTTGACTTTTTCAACAGAATCTCACCTGACAAGAAATTACTCCTTGTATCTCTGGCCGTAGCTCCGAACAAAGATAGCCGAAAAGTTGAGTCTCGATTTCTTGGCTTACTCAGTGATTGCGGGATGACACCCACAAGGTTGTTCACGACATTCATCGATGAGCTTGATGGTAGCATCGTTCGGAGGCGCGAATACCCGCAATCACACGATGTGGAGTACTACCACCCGTCAATGTACGATGTGATGGTTGGTATTTTCGCAAATGATCAGCACTACCGCTCTTTGATGCTTCGCAATGTGAATCTTGACTTGTTATGGTTACTGACTTTGACCGCATCTCCGAAAAGACAAAGAGCGATTCAAATGTCCGCATGGGATTTTAGAGAATTTGAGCGAGGCATAGAACAATTTCTCTTAAACGATGCGGCGCTCCGCGATGCAGCAGTAGTTTTGCAGTGGATCGCTGGTTCATTGAACGTTGAGCTGTCATCTAACCTTACGTTTCGTCATTCAGTTCTCGACGTCAAGAACGTGGTCAGGACAAGTCTGTTAACTAATGACTTTTTTAAATCCAATGTTGCTGAATCCTTGGAGCAGTGGGTGAACCTCTTTGACAAATGGAATGCCGTGCCCGGCGCAATTGAGTTGCCATACAGAGAAGATCTTGCGAGGTTGCACTGGCACAGTTCGCGGGCGAGATATTTTCGTCTTGTGTTCGCAATGGAGTCAGTGAGTCCCGGGATCGTCCAGAAACATTTTCAATCAAGCAGATTCAACCTTTTCGTATCAAGACTTCGTGAGCGAGTTCACGGCCTGAGAATAGGATTGAATATCACTTCCGAGGGCAAGTTGAAAACGTATGAGGACTGGCTCATCACCTTCTATCTTGTGAATGACTTGATAACCAAAATGAAGAAGTCCGCAGCGGGTAGAGAGATCATTAGCGGTCAATTACTTGACGACTGGGAAAAGATAAAGCGCCATTCGGATACGGCGAAATATCGGCACTTAGGAATGCTTAAGGTCGGTCAATGGAAATCAACCCCAAGCATAAGAGGAATCGGGTCTGAGAAGCTTTGGGAATCCTTACTTTAAGTACTTGCGGCTCTTCGTAGCGAAGTGCGGTATACCCTTGGAGCGAACTGGAGTTACAAGACGTGCCAACCAAATTGTTTTTAGAAACGAACGTTATGAAGTTTTCCGCAACAAGGATTGAACGCTTGATTCGCGTAAATAAACCAACGAGAAATGCCCAAGGTGAAATTACGGGTGTTTTGTTATTGGAGCCAGGTTACATCAACCCAAATGAAAAGATTCAGAACCCGGAACTAAAGCGAGAAGCTGACTTGCTTCCCCAAATCGCTGACGCGGCGAAGGCGGGCAAGTTCGAGCTACTGACGCATAGAGAGGCGATGTATGAGGGTTGGGGCTTGCCAAACATGAATAGCGTAACGGGAGACTTTTACGATGCTGCCGTTACGGAAGTCGAGGCCCCTATTAAATACGGTCGGATGCTTTTCTATCCTGGCATTCCGGCAAAAGAATTAGCCAAGAATTTCTTTGTCGGGATTCAGGACAGGCGGTATCGGGCGTTAGCCAAACTTGTTGGTGCGTACCAGGGGAAGAATCAATACAGCTTGAATCAGTTGCGCGATGCCTTTTTCCTTTGGTGCGCAGAATACAACAACTGTGAATATCTCCTCACTATGGACTTCAAGTTCATCCGCATGATCGAGCGCGACAAAAAACACAATGTTCAAGTGAAGGTGGTTCGACCATCGGAACTTCTCGAACAGACTAACAGTTAGATCAAAAGTCCCGGGCCGAGTAATCGTCCATAACTTCCTACAGCCACACTGAAACAGCTTCGAGTTGATTTGCTTAAGCAAACAGGCTGCCCACTTTCGGCTTCTTAGTCGGTCTGCCCTTTCAGGCTTCGGTGGCTAACAATCCTCGCAAAAATAAATACTTTCTACCCCCTATCGCAGCGGAAGCGGGGATGATTCAATCCCTGTTGGAAATAGACCGCAACTATTCATTTTCAGAGTGCGGCCCGGAGGCTATGTCGCCTATGTTACTTAGACGCGAAAATAAATAGGGATCAACCCCTTGTTTGATGGATAAGAACAATCGTAAGGTGTTCGCGGCCCGGACTAAGCATCATCAACGACCCAAAATATTAGAGCTATCGGCTTGGACTGGCTTTTCAAAAGTGATTTCTGAGCAACGAGAACACAAGATGCACCAAGATACACACAGACAAGATGATCCATCAGTATTAGAAGCTGCGTTGGTAATCGCCCAGAAGAGACGCACTCAAATTTTAGAACTTTGTCGGGAAGTGATTGATCGGAACCATGACAAGGCCGAACGACTTGCCCGCGAGTTGAGAGGACACAATGAAGCGAGCAATCGAACTAATTAGAGTCAGTACGGAATCACAAGCCGGTGACAAGGCTAGTATTCCTTCTCAAAAGGCGACAAATCGTCAAACCGCATTGCAGCATGGTCTAACCATCATCAAGACGATACAAATCTCGGACGTTTCGGGGGCTCAAGTCTTGCTTGCGCCTGAAATCCAAGAAATGATCAGGCTTATGGAGAATCCCGAGATCCATGGAATTATTGTTCGTGAGTTCTCAAGATTGTTCCGACCAGAGAACTTTGCCGACTATGCGATGCTCCAGGCATTCGTTGACACAGAAACATTGCTTTACTTGCCCGATGGCCCGATCGACTTTGCTAGTGATACGGGAATGCTGACTGGAACCGTGCGAGCGGTCATGGGCGGCATAGAGCGCCGGGAGTTAGCTAAGAAGATGTGGCGCATTAAGGAACAGAAAAGAAAAGAAGGCGGATTCAGTCAAGCGAAAGTAGTTCTACCGTTTGGCGTCGGGTATGAAGGTCGATGGTATTACACCGACGATAGCGAAAGGGTTAAAGAGGCTTTCCGATTGTTACTCACCGGGGAAACCTCTTACGCGGCCCTCGCACGAAGAACGGGTATTGCTGCGTTTAATCTTCGTAACATCCTTAGAAATCCTATTTACTCGGGTTGGCGAGTGATTGATGAACGCCGCGATCCCTCTCCCAAAGCAAAACGGGTTGGTATCAATGGTAGACAGGCCGATAGACCGAAGATCAAACGTCTGCCCGAAGATGTGATCCGCATCAAGGTCATCGATGAACCACTCGTATCTGAATCCGATTTTAAGCGGGTGCAAAAGATACTTACCTACAAGCGAGCGACGTTTCAGAGAATGAACTGCGGCCCGCATAGATTCACTTATAATGGCTTTTTGCGTTGTGGGGAATGTCGCGCTTTGCTCTACACAAAGTACCGGAGAAAAGATTACTACATCTGCAAAGCGAAGTGCGGAACACCTTATCAACGACGTGACAAGCTTGAAGCGCAACTGGATGAGCTTTTCGCCAAACGTCTCACCAGTCACTCATTTCTTAAAACACACCTTCTTGCGCCCATGAAACAGTCCAAACCGGCACAGGAAAATACTCAGCGATTAAGTCAGCAGTTAGATCGGCTTGATACGAAGCGGCAAAGGGTTCTCGACTCCTACTTTGATGGCGTTATCGGTGTGATCGAAAGAGAATCCAGGTTGGCCGCGATAACCAAGGAGAAAATGGTCATTACGGGAATCCTGGCAAGCCAGCAACCCACTCCGGAGCTGTCGGTCGATAGCTTGGCACAAGCCTTCGCCCCCTTTGTCGAGTTCGATTTGCTCGAACGCGATGACAAGAGGCGGTTACTAAATACCTTAACGCCACAGATCGTAGTTTCCGACTACAAACTTAAGAGTCTTTCTGTCGGCCTCGTTACAAACCTTGTGGACACGGATTCATCGCGGCAGCCAGCATGAATGAGGCAGGAAATGTCAGCGACATCGCGGCGCGACTGATCGTAACCTTCTGGTCTTCAAGCGGCTGTCTTAACACTTCCAGGACACTCCGATCGAATTCGGGCAATTCGTCGAGAAACAAAACCCCATGGTGCGCCAGCGACACTTCGCCGGGGCGCGGCACGGCCCCGCCTCCAATTAAGCCTGCGTCGCTAATTGTGTGATGGGGAGAACGAAACGGTCGCTCGGTAACCAGTCCGGCGCGGCCGGTCAATCCCGCCACCGAATGAATCTTTGTCAGCTCGAGCGCGGCTTCAAACTCCAGCGGTGGCAGTATTGTCGGCAGACGTTTCGCGAGCATTGTCTTGCCCGAACCCGGTGGACCGATGAGCAGAATGTTGTGAGAGCCGGCGCTGGCAACTTCGAGCGCGCGCTTCACGGAGACCTGACCGCGAACCTCGCGAAAGTCCACGTTGTAGAGAGCCGCACGCGAAAGAATCTCAGCCGGATCAATCGTCAGCGGTTGGGGTGGATTGGGGGAACGCAATGCTGCCACTAGTTCCACAGCGCTGCGCAGATCAGCAACCGGATAAACATTTACTCCGGAGACCACCGCCGCCTCTTTGGCATTCTCATCCGGCAGGATCACATGTTTGATCTGCGCTTCGCGCGCCAGAATGGCAATTGGCAGCGCGCCTTTGATAGGACGTACGCGACCGTCAAGCGACAACTCGCCGACACATAACAACTGGGTCAGGCTGTTCTCCTCAGAGAGGTCGCCATTTGCACCAAGAATGCCAAGCGCGATTGGAAGATCGAAACTAGCGCCCTCTTTTCGCACATCGGCAGGGGCGAGATTGATCGTGATTCTCTGAAACGGAAAGAAGAAACCGCAGTTAGTAATCGCTGCCCGAATACGTTCACGCGACTCGCGCACCGCCGCATCAGGCAAACCAACAATCGTTACTGACTGCGGAGATTCTGCCTCGCCGCGAACTGGAGTTAGATCGACTTCGATGTCGACGAGATCGGCGTCGATACCATACACGGCCGCTGAGAGAGTTCGAAAGAGCATGGGAGGTACGTCCTCTGCGAAAACAGCGGTGGTGGAAAAGCATAAGCTAAGCGGGAAGGGCGAGTTTTGTGGGTGAAAACAAATCGAGCGCGCTTGCGACTACATCGAAGCGCGCTCAATAGAACTTCTCGCTGTGGGTGGCAACGAGTCAGACGCGTTGAGATTTCAAATAGTACGAACTATCGCCGCCGCGACGGAGCAGCTTCGGACGTCGGGGGTAGTTTGATTTCCTGGCCCGCATGAAGCTCAACTCCGGGAGTGACGCCATTCAAGCGTGCGATTTCATTCGCATCAAGATTTCGCGCCGCAGCAATCTTGGCGATTGTGTCGCCTTTACGGGCACGTATCTTAGTTAACACCGGAGCGGCAACTTCTGCCGTGCCGGGCTTGCGCCGGTTGATCGTTAAGCGAACGCTGCTGTTCGGAATGACAAGTTTGTTGGTCGACCTCAGATCCACACCGCTGTTCATTGCCTGCAATTGAGCGACGCTGGTTCCGGTCCGATTGGCAACATTCTGCAGATCCTCACCAGGCACAATGGAAATCACGCGGGCCGATTCGCGGCGGTCGGCCGGGATTCGCTTCAGCAACGCGAAAAACTGCTTTCCTTTTCCACCAGGAACGCGAACGTTGTAGGCTTCGGCTCTGGGGGTAACGTCTCGCTTGAGTTCTGGATTAAGGCTGCGAATGTAGTCCACACTGCTGTCAGTTGACTCAGCGACCAGCTGAAGACTGGTAGAGTTCGATACCTGCACTACGTCGTAAGCCATTGGCGCGTCAGGACGAATACCTTTGAAACCGTATTTTTCGGGATTCTTTGCGATCAGTATCGTCGCCAGGATGTTGGGTACATAGTTTCGAGTCTCCTGTGCGATATAAGGATAGATCGCCCAATAGTTTGCCGTGCCTGCCCGCGCGATACCACGATCAACGTTACCGGCACCGGTGTTGTAAGCGGCCATCGCCAATTCCCAGTTTCCGTTGTAGCGGGCGGCGAGGCTCTTCAAATATTTGGCGGACGCTCGTGTAGCCTGCTCAAAACTATTACGTTCATCAATCCACGCCGTCTGGCGCAGACCAAACTGTCGACCAGTGCTGGGGACAAACTGCCACAAGCCCGAAGCGGCAGCCCACGACATTGCCTTGGGCTTCCAGGCGCTCTCTACCTGACCCAGCCAGGTGATATCAATCGGCACGCCTTCTTCTTTGAATATCTGGCGCGCCATCTTCATATAAACACCAGACCGGCGCAGTCCCGATTCCATCGTGCTTCGACCACGACCCTGATAATAGTTGATGTACTGTTGGATCAGCGGATTTGGCGTAAAGACAAAGTTTACGTTCTGCTTCGCCTGCTCAAGCGCGAGCACGTCGTCGGCAGAAACATTTTGCTCATCAGCATTCAGAACGAGCTTGCTGAGTTCATCAAGCGGCGACGGCTCAAATTTCTGATCGACAAATCCGACTTGCTGTACTGGCGGTGGGGTCGATGTATTCTGACCGTTTTGAGCAACCAGTTCGATCACATTACCCTGTTTTGAGGGTGAAGTAACCGGAACCTCTTCCCGATAGATTCGTTCGACCAACTCCAGGTAATAAGTCTGAAGCTCGTGGCTTGAGCGAACGTCGAGACCTGAGGTAAGGATTTCATCGACTGCCTGATCGAAATCATCGCGAGCTTCGCTACGCTTACCCGCTTCGAGGTTCAGCTTACCCTTACGGAAAGAGTCCTCAGCCTTCTTGATTATCTGGGCTACGCGTGGCGCTGCCTTTTCGACTTCGGTTTGAATGTCGCGAGCAGAAGAGCCACCCGCTGGAATCTGTCCGTAGACCCTTGCAGCAGGCAAAATGAGTACCGCCAACAGCGTTAAGCGCGCTATTAAGGTCGGGTAGCTCGTCTTCATCAATCTTTTGTCCTCTACCTGAGTATTAGTGCAAATTTCCTGGGTTTGTAGCGGCATCTATGTCCTACTGGGGCCTTTATCCTCTCGATTTCTGCTTGTTTGGATGAACCAAAAAGGCCTGTTTGAGCGCAGCGAAAGCCACCCGGAGGTTATCACACGATTTTCCGGAGTGTCAAACAAGTCTCCCTTCAAACTAAACGGCAAATTGGTGAACTTTTCCACCGGATCACAGCCGTCAAAATTTAAAGATGCACCCACCGTCCCCGGGGTTGTGCGCCTTCTTAAACGCCTGAGCCAGGCCAAAAGATCCACTCATTTTGCATCACCAAATTAATACAGCAAGTTTTGAGGATCTAACTCTAAGCGGGACGGGCCGCCGCTGCTTGAGGCATTCTTTGCGGTCGAGGCCCCGAACTCACGGGCGGAACCACCAGTTCCTTCAGGGCTTCTCGAAAGACCTGTCGCATATTCTCAACGAAAACAAAACGGATGTCTTTGAATGGTTCTTTGGGAACCTCATCGAGATCACGTTTGTTCTGCAGCGGCAAGATGATGGTTGACACTCGAGCTCGTCGCGCAGCCAGTACCTTCTCCTTTACGCCGCCTACCGGGAGCACATTTCCACGCAAGGTGATCTCGCCGGTCATGGCCACGTCTTTCCTGACCGCCCTCGCCGAGAGGGCCGAGACCATTGCGGTGGCGAGTGTAATTCCCGCCGACGGTCCGTCCTTGGGAATGGCGCCTTCGGGAATATGAATATGAAGATCATAGTTACTGAAGTCTTCCTCGTTGATCTCCAGCTCCTTTGCTCTAGACTTGGCGTAGGAATATGCGGCCTGCGCCGACTCGCGCATGACTTCTCCAAGCTGGCCGGTCAACACCAGGTTGCCTTTACCCTTCATCTTCAAGGCTTCAATAAAAAGCACGTCTCCGCCAACGGCAGTCCAGGCCAGTCCGGTTGCGACGCCTACCTGATCCTTCTTGAGTACTTCCTCAGGAATGATTTTGGGCGCTCCCAAAAACTCATGCAGGTTCTTAAGTGAAACACTAACTGAACCTTTATGGCCTTCCGCAATTCGCCGCGCGACTTTGCGACAGATTCGCCCGATTTCTCGCTCCAGTTGCCGCAGCCCTGCCTCCTGTGTGTACTGCTGAATTAGTGCCGTCAGTGCGGTCTTCGAAATGTGCAGATCCTTGGCCGTGACGCCGTTTTCTTCCAGCTGTTTTGGCATCAGATGTCGCCGGGCAATCTCGCGTTTCTCTTCTTCGGTGTAACCCGCCAGACGAATGACTTCCATGCGATCACGCAACGGCGGTTGGATTGTATCCAGCACATTGGCAGTCGTCATGAAGATAACGTTGGACAAATCAAACGTTACGCCGAGGTAGTTATCGCGGAAGCTGTTGTTCTGTTCCGGGTCGAGGACTTCCAGCAAGGCCGATGACGGATCACCGCGGAAGTCCGCGCCGACTTTATCAATCTCGTCGAGCATGATCAGCGGATTATTAGTGCCCGCTTGTTGTATCGACTGGATAACGCGGCCGGGCATGGCGCCAACATAGGTTCGCCGGTGTCCCCGAATCTCCGCTTCATCGTGGACTCCGCCAAGTGACAATCTCATGAACTTACGATCAAGTGCGCGGGCAATCGATCGTCCGAGGGATGTTTTGCCAACTCCCGGAGGACCGACGAGACAAAGAATCGGCCCCTTGGGTTTTTCCTTCAACTTGCGGACAGCCAGAGCTTCAAGGATTCGGTCCTTAACTTTCTCCAGACCGTAGTGATCTTCGTTCAAGATACGTTCGGCCTTTTGTAAATCCAGGTTATCAACGGACGCCTTCGACCACGGCAGGTCAGTCATTATTTCCATCCAGTTTCGCAGCGTCGCCGTCTCGGCCGCATCTGGATGCATACGCTCGAGCTTCTTCAACTGTCTCAGCGCCTCGTCTTCGGCAGCTTTCGGCATGTTTGAAGTCTCGATCTTCTCCCTAAACTGCGCTACTTCCTCTGCCAGTTCGTTGCCCTCGCCAAGCTCGCTTTGAATTGCCTTCATCTGCTGTCGCAAATAAAACTCGCGTTGCGATCGATCAATATCAGCGCGTGCCTGGGTATTGATTTCTTGCTGGACCGTCAACACTTCGATTTCCTTGTTGAGCAGTTCATTCACCCGGCGTAGTCGCGCGGTGGTGTCAGGAATGTCGAGAACGGACTGCGCGTCTTCGACCTTGAGTTCGAGATTGGAGGCGGAGAGATCGGCCAATCGTCCGGCGTCGTCCAAATTCGCGATGATTGCCATTACCTCAGGTGAGATGTTCTTGCCAAGGTTGATGGCCTTCTCCATCGAACCGCGAACATTCCGCACCAACGCCTCAACTTCGAGCGACCGCTCCGGAGGCAGGACCTCATCCATAACTCGCACATGAGCACGAATGTACTGCCCGGTGGTGTCGACGGATTCGATTTCGGCGCGGGCAAGGCCCTGTACGAGTATTCGAATGCGACCATCCGGCAGCTTCAGCATTCGCATGATCACGGCCGCTGTGCCTACTTTGTAGAGATCCTCGGCTGTCGGTTCTTCCTTGTCGAGATCTTTCTGAGAGGCGAGCAGAATCATGCGATTCTCGCCCAGCGCTTCGTCTACCGCGCGAATCGATTTTTCGCGCGAAACGAAGAGCGGCACGATCATGAACGGATAGATGACGATGTCACGTAGCGGCAACACTGGCAGATCGTTGGGAATCTGCAAGTCCTGGCTGCTTTCAGCGACTTCGATGCCTTCGGTTATTTCACTGTCTTTGATGATTGCCATAATTAATCTTTACTTATCTCAGTCTTGCCGAGAAGCCATCCGATGTTCACTCACAAAAGAATGTTGCTCAACTCGTGTCAGCGTCTTTTACCGGGATCTTGAATTCCACTCCCCTGCGGTCCTCAATCTTAGGAAGAACTATCGTCAGCATTCCATCTGCTACTTCGGCAGTTGCATTGGGCACGCTCACTGTCCAACGCATTGGCACGAGCCGGCTAAATTTACCGTAACTGCGTTCCGAACAATAATGCGAAAGTATCTTGTTGCGCGCGACGCGTCGTTTTTTCTCGCCCCAAATTCTCAACTGCGTATTAGTCGCGCCGATCTTGATCTGTTCGGCAGTGAGCCCGGGTAATTCTACTCGCACCACGATGGCGTCCCCAGTTTCACAGAGGTCTACTGGTGGCGCCCAGGTTTCCGAGGCCAGCGGATCGTCTGCAACTGTGGCCTCCTGCAACGCAGCAAATAATCGCCCCACGCGATCGCGGAGGCGGTGGAGTTCGAGGCGTTCAAGGCCAGTCGCCCGTGCAGGTTTAATCATTTTGGGACTGCGGTGACCTGTCACCGCTTTACTCGGTAGCGACCTGTCGCGACCGTTTTAACCATAGCATTACTCGCAAGCTGCGGCGTCAAGCCGCCCCGCAGACCAAAGCGGTGACAGGTCACCGCACTCCAAAATTACTTTTTGCCGGCCTGATTCGCGCGAGTTCGCACCAGGTGTTTCAATTCCGTCATAAACTCGGAGACGTCTTCAAACTCAAGATATACCGAAGCGAAGCGAACATAAGCAACTTTGTCGAGTTCTTTCAGACGCCGCATGATCATTTCACCAATCTTGCTGGTTGGTCTTTCACGTTCCGATGATTCCTGCACATACTTTTCTATCGCATTCACGATGCCGTCCAGCTTCGCTGAGGGCACCGGGCGTTTTTCGCAAGCCCGCAAAATACCAGCCATCACCTTGTTGCGATCAAAAGGTTCGCGACGCCCGTCTTTCTTGACGACCATGTAGGGAATCTCGTCGATGCGTTCGTAAGAAGTGAACCTTCGTTCGCATCGCAGACATTCGCGGCGGCGGCGAATTGCCTCGCCTTCGCGAGACTCACGCGAGTCAACCACCTTGTCTTCGAGATAACCGCAGAATGGACACTTCATCGCATTTGACCTCAGAAATGGGTTTTGATTGGCGTTCCTTCGATTTTTCAATCGCGAGCAGCGGCAGTTTCCAACTCGTTCTGCGTGAAAAGGTCATCGGGCAGAATGGGTTCGTCTTCAACTGCATGTTCTACGGACTCGGAAGACGTCCTGGCCCGCAAGCGTGAAAGGTTGATATCGCCACGGATAATGTAAAAGATGCCAAAAAGCAATGCCGGTCCGAAATCCACGATATGGAGCACAATGGATATGGCCGCAGCCGTTTCACGTTGTACGCCCAGAGATATGAGTCCCGCTGCCGTAGCGGCATGGAACGCGCCGGCCGCGCCACCCGGCGTAGGCACTAGCGAGCCAACCAGCGACCAACCAAGGACAAAAACTGTTTGCGTTATTCCAAAGGGCAATCCAAAGGCGCGAAACACAAGCAACTGGGCGAGTGCAATAGCGATCCAGACCATGGCGGACCAGCCGACAGTAACAGCAAGTTCACGCGCGTCCACCAGCACTCGCAACGCGCTGGCTAGTTGTTCGAGAATACTCAGTATCGCGCGCGTAAGCCGGGCGGGAACAAAGCGTCGTCCTTCAAGTCTTTTTCTTATCCAGCCAATGGCACCCTTCGACTTTTTTCTAAACTGAGTGAGACCGAATACTCCAGCGAAAGCAACCAACAACAAAACAATCCCAGCTGTGCGGACCCGCCCAAACTCCACACCCGCGTTCGCCGGCGGTTGAAACCATAGGAGATTCACTGCAAACAAAAGAACAACGGCGATCATGTCGTAGATTCGTTCGACCATGATCGTGACGAATGAAGCACTGGGGCGGATTTTGGAGTCGAGCATCGGCAGTACGACCGGGCGTACAACTTCTCCGGTTCGCCCCAATAAAAACACGGCCCCAAACCCAACCGTCGTCGCGACGTAAAGATTTCGCAAACTGGCGGGCGAAAGCGGGGCGAGCAACGCGCCCCAACGGGCGGCACGGAAGAAATAGGCCAAACTGATTGCGAGCGCTGCCAGGCCCAACAAATAAGGATTCGCATGGCTCACCGCCTGACGGACTTCGTGCCAGTCCAGCTTCCTGCCGAACCACCAGAGAATGGCCAGGGCCAGGAAGCAGAGTGCCCCAAACTCTACGTATTTTCGCGTATTGGACTTCAAGAATTAGTAAACCGCGTGACTCGTTTTGAACTTAAACCACAAGATATTGGGCCGCGCGAAGGCTACTACAGTTCATAACACGGAGCAAGAAGGCCTGCCGGGCTGTCAGGCAGGCAATTCAGAAATTCAATCTCCAGATCGTTAATGGCGAAAAACTGGCAAGCTAAAGCTTGAACTCTGGGCTACACTATTCTCCTGAAACTACGGCGGATCTGAAATTCTACGGTTTGACCGGGAACTTTCCCCTTAATCGAATCGTAAATCCGCTCACCAGGGAGAAGTCCCAGGCGGCGCGAGTGGCACTCGCACAACCAGGTAGGCGGAGAGAATAAGTGAGGGTTGCAAGAGCTTTGGCTGCCAACGAAGGAGCCGAGTTGGTTCGCAAGTGTCGCGCCGGTGATGGCGCGGCCTGGGAAGATATTGTTCATACTTATTCGCGAAGAATCTATAACCTGGCCTACCGATTTACTTCGCGAGCAGACGCTGCCGAGGACTTAACTCAGGAAGTTTTTATTAGAATCTACCGATCTTTGGAACAATACGACGCCAAACAGGGTGACCTGCAGAATTGGCTGATGAGGTTGGCGCGCAATCTGATTATCGACGACTACCGAAAACGTCAGCGCACACCCCACGACAATCAGGCCGACGACCTCGCCGATCACACTTATCATCTCCATACGGCTTCTCGTTCAGTACAACAGGAGATGGAGCGTCAGGAGCTGGGCGCGCAGGTGCAGGCTGGAATAGACAAACTATCGCCGGACCTCCGGACCTGCGTTATCCTCCGCGACATCGAGGAATTGAGTTATCAGGAGATTGTCGATCTGCTGGAGATACCTGAGGGCACAGTGAAGTCGCGAATTAACCGCGGTCGGATTGAGTTAGCGAGAATATTGCGACGTATGAAAGTTTTAGCTGTTAGCGAGACTTAAAGTTGAAGACCTGCTCGCGCGGGAACGATGCAGGAAAAAATACAAGGGTGGGGCAGGAAGAGAAGACTTGATGCTTTGTAATGATTTTGAAGACCGGCTGACCGATTACCTCGACGGCATACTCGAGCCCAACGTTCACAAGGCGTTTGCCGAACATGCTCTGCGGTGCCCGGTGTGCCATGAAACTTTGAGCGCAGTAAAGAACACCATGCAGGCTTGTCAGGCTGCAGGTGGTCTGCCCGCGCCCAAAGAGCTGGAGGCACGCATACTCTTAAGCACCATGCCTGAAACGGCGATGAGCTGCGATGACTTTGAGGAGTTTCTTACGGATTACCTTGATGGGTTTCTGCCCGCGTCGCTTTACCACCGTTGGGAACGCCATGCCGTTCTCTGTGAACGCTGCACAGAACTTCCGGGTGAAGTAGTCCGCGCGATCGGCGCTTGCTACACCTACATTGGCGAGGAAAAACCATTGCCCGCGGGCCTGCATGAAAGGATCTTATTGGCGACGTCAGAATCCCAGATCGCGCACGAGATCCGCGCACCTTTTGGCGAAAGACTGGCCTCGTGGCTGCGAATGTGGCTCGATCCGATCATCTCACCGCAACTCGCAACGGTGGCAACGATGCTCCTGATGGCGGTGTTTGTGCTGACCAATACAGTTTCGGCTGACGGCTCGATCAGCGGTGTTTATAGCGCCACTGTGCGCCTGGCTGAACAGAGCCACGCCGCTGGCGCGAATGGTGGAATAAAAGAAATTACCGATGGCCTTAAGGAACTAGTCGGCGGACAAAGCGAAACTACGCCACCCGTGAAGGAAAAGAACGAGGGTAGCGGTCAACCGAAAGAGCAGCCGAAACCCAGTGTGGCTCCAAACAAGAACCGGCAAAACAAGCCGTAGTTATTGTCCGGTTTTAAACTAACAATGCTGTATTGCACTTACCATCCAAAGAATCCGGGAGTTGTTCAGTGTAACCAGTGTGCCCGACGGCTCTGCTCCGCTTGTGACCACCGAATTCGAGGCTTTCCTTTTTGCCAGGACTGCATTGTGGCGGGTGTAGAGATGTTGCGTCAGGAGTCGCAGGCAAGTGGTTCACCGGTAAGTTATCGCAGCAGTTCTCCGTTTGTGGCTACGCTCTTGTCATTCGTTCCCGGACTAGGAGCTGCCTACAACGGGCAAACAGCCAAGGCCATAGTCCACTTCGCGATCTTTACAATCTTCTTCCAGATGGCGGTGCTCACACAGGGTGTTCCTTTCTTCGTCCTCGGTGTGCTTGGCATCTGGCTCTTCGCCGCTGTCGACGCTTGTCGTACTGCTCAATTGATACGGGCAGGACTGAATCCGGAAACTGAAGAGGACCTGATTGCCGGGCGCCTTTATGGAAATCCCTTTGCCTGGGGTATCACGCTCGTCGTCATCGGCACCTTGTTCCTCCTGCATACTTTGCTCAATGTGCAGCTTCCAGTTCGTCGCTTGCTTCCGGTGGCGCTTGTCGCGCTGGGCATATACATGCTCTTTGACTACGTTCGCAAGCGGCAACCCAGTAATCGCATTATTCGGTTTGACTCGCGACGTCCACCACCGTCGGTAGTCGTAAGCTCGGCAATCGAATCGCCGCATTTCAAAACAGGGGAAACGACGCAGTTCGGCCGGAAGGACGTCGAAAGTATCCCCTTCAAACGAAGCTCTTAGTTCATAACAGGGTTTAACCTATGGCATTCATTCTTAAAACGCTTGGCGGCATCGCCGCACTAATTCTTCTGGTAATAACCTTGCTGGGCTCGATAGTCACACTGGGGGGCTTCCTGCTCACCGCAATCAAGGTCCTGATTGCCGTCATATTCCTCGCGGTCGTAACCATGATCGTGTTTTCAATTCTGCGCGACCGTTCCCGCCGCCGCCAAGAGGCAACAGATATATAACAAAATCGTCGCTTTGCTCGGGTTGCAATGGTCTTTGACCGTGTGATAGGGTCGCCCTTCCTTTGCAGCGACGGCCGGTGGATTTTTCGTTCAAGACTAGGGTTTTATCCATCCGCTGCAATTCTTCAAGCAGGCAAAAGAAACTAACCTCGTAGAACAATAAGCTCGCACACGTCGCCTGTTGGAGGCTGTGCCTTTCAGTTGTTTCAGCTGACACTATTTTTCTGCTGAGCCAACCGGAGAGACAACAAATGGCTAGAGATGACCGTTTTTATGCATTCATAATTGCTCATTCCCCTCGTTCCACTTCAATCATTCGTCGCATTTGTGTAGAGAAGAGATCCGTCAGACTCCTTATTCTCCTGATCATCACTTTGTTCGGTTGTTCCATTTATGGCTTTTACTCCATAACACAACAGGCCGCACACCTGCGTATCGAAGTTGAGAATCAACGTTTGCGCGCTGAAAACGAGAAGCAACGCCGGGAGCTGAACGACCTTAATAATCGGGTTGAAGCGGTTGAGGACACATCTCGAAAGCTTGCCGAGAAATCAGGGGTCGTAAACGAACAGCCAGTTCTGCCTGGCACTGGTGGGCCCGCGCTGCCATTAGACGCCGACAGCCTGGCCGCGCTGGCAGGCAAAATGAGACAACTCGAAAGCAATATCAAAGCGTATGAAAGCATCTTGCGCGAGCGCGGCTACACCCCGTCAATCTGGCCCGTAGTCGGAAAGCTGGAAAGCGGCTTCGGCGGTCGGCGGAATCCGTTCGGCGGAAGCTCTTACGAGTTTCATTCCGGCCAGGACATTGACGCCCAAACGGGCGACCCAGTGGTGGCCGGCGCCAGCGGCAACGTAACCTTCGTGGGCTGGCAGAACGGGTATGGACAGCTAGTCGTTATCGATCACGGCGGCGGGCTTACGACTCGCTACGGACACTTGTCGCACATCGACGTGGCCCAGGGGCAAACGGTTGCCAGGGGCGAATTCATTGGCCGCGTGGGCTCAACGGGCCGCTCAACTGGTCCGCACCTCCACTACGAGGTCCGGATCAATGACGAACCCGTCGATCCGCTGCAGTATCTGTTAGCCAGTTCGGCTAAATAGAGCTTTTTTCTCTTGACAGCCGAATTTGCTATCGCTTAGTATGCGCGCTCGTTCAGAGTTTGCACCTCGAAATTCGTTCTAAGTTTTCGCTTTACAAGCTTTACAGCAATGTCTTTCAGTAGTTGCCCCCCGTGAACATGCATGATGAAATGCGCTACCAAGCGTTTTTTCACCGTGCATTTTTTGATTGTGTCTCCGTGTTGCGCCCCCTAAAAAGCGCGTCGGTCCACAAGCTTTAACCCAGGTCGCGCGAAAGCTCTGCAAGCTCTCGCCCCCGTTTTACCGAATCGTTAGGAGGATTCGTTGTCATGTCTAGAATATCCGGTAAGGTCAAGTGGTTTAACAATTCGAAGGGTTACGGTTTCATCGAACAGCCTGGCTCTTCGGACATCTTCGTTCACTACAGCGCCATTCAGGGCGACGGCTTCAAGACTCTCGAAGAGGGTCAGGAAGTAGAGTTTGAGGTAACCCAGGGTCCGAAAGGACCGCAGGCGGAAAACGTGATGAAGGTGTAGGTCTCCCCGGCTTGCATTAGCAACGCCACTGACCGCTTCCGGTCTTTTCGGTCCGGTAAGCGCAAAAGAAAAAGGCAACCATTAATGGTTGCCTTTTCTGCTTCTCAGCGATGATCTCTCTTCTAGTTTTTTTCACCTCTGGCTTTAAAGCTAACGTGACCACCCTCCACGTCAATAGAGAAGGAGACTCGCTCACAACCGAGACGTTCTTTCAGGCCGTCGGCCTGCGACGCGATGAGCCGATGAAACCGCGGGAAAGAAAAATCTTCCACCGACTCGCTGCACATTTTCTTCGCTTCAACCAGCGCGGCATAAATATCCTTCACCAAGTCGACATCCTTATGCGCATCTTTGCAGACAAATTCCGCTCTCTTAAACTCTGCTACGGCTTGCTGTTTGGCGGTTGCTCTCGCTGTCGCTCCGGGGTCGCGGCCTTCCTCACGACCCTGCATCGTGCGGCGCCAAAGGTCCCGGAAAGCGTTGTAGCGGGAACCCAAAGAGTTGTAGCGGTAGCGTTGGGCAAAGGTGAGACTGCGGTCATCGCCTATGCGCTTCATGATTGTGTCAACGCGGCCTTTTGTATCGTAAGGTGGCCGCTTTGTGGCGCCGTTGAAGAACATATCAAACTCGATTTTCAGCCGCCGAATGTCCTCTTCGAGGCGCGTTAACTGGTCATCTACGGTAGGCTCAGAAGGGCCTGAAAGCCTGTTATTTCTGGCCCTGATTTGTGCTCGGACGAAGCTATTGTTGCCGGCTTTTGACTTAGACACCAGGTGATACTCCTTACAAGGCGGGAACAAAGGGCGGGAGGCGCGTCACTTGGGGTGACCAGCGCGACTGGAATTGAGTCTAGGGGTTTCAAAAGCTCTGTGTCAACAACTAAGTCAGCCTCGATGTTCGATAACCCGTAGCTTGTAGCTTCGGACAGCAGCGGCCCTAAAGTTTGTCGGACAAAGGCTGAAAGATGCGGTTTGCTCCGTTCGCAAGGAGCAGCTATCCTACGAACGCAAATCAGATCTCCAATACCATGCCCAACCGCGCCCCGACCAAAGACTTGACGTTGCGTGCGATCCCCTCGGTCGATCAACTGCTACGAACCGAAGAAGGCATGCTGCTGCGAAGCTCCGTTGGTTTGCAGCGTCTTACGGCAATTGCCCGCGAGGTCACCGAAGAAATGCGCACGCAGATTAAGTCGGCCGATTTCCCGGAAACCACGAAAGACGACCTGCTTAAAGAGGCCGTGGAAAGAATGAAATCTCTTTGCCACCATGATGCTCTTTCAGGGGTTCGTCGAGTCATTAACGCCACGGGCGTCATCCTTCACACTAACCTGGGGCGCGCGCCTTTATCCGAAGCTGCTCGCGAGACTGTTGCGCAAGAAGCAGCCGGTTATTGCACTCTCGAGTACGATCCAACCACAGGTTCTCGCGGCAGGCGCGGCGGTCAGGTAGAGGATCTTTTAACTCAACTCACTGGAGCGGAGGCCGCCCTGGTTGTTAACAACTGTGCCGCGGCAGCATTGTTAATTCTGACTGTATTGGCGCGGTCGGGCGAAACGATTGTATCGCGCGGCGAGTTGGTGGAAATTGGCGGCGATTTTCGCGTTCCCGAGGTCATGTCGAATTCCGGCACGAGCATGGTAGAGGTTGGTTCAACCAACCGAACGCGGCTGGAAGACTACAAGCAAGCAATCAATAGCAACACGCGCCTCATCATGCGTGTTCATCCTTCAAACTACCGAATCATTGGCTTCACTGCCGCACCGGAACTCTTTCAGCTCGCATCGCTCGCGCATGAGTCAGGTTTGCCGTTGTACGAAGACGCCGGGTCAGGCGTGCTGAGCGACCTCTCTGCTTATGGCCTGGCTGACGAGCCGATCATCAGTGAATCGATCGTCGCCGGTGCCGACGTCGTCTCTTTCAGCGGTGACAAATTGTTAAGCGCAACTCAGGCGGGCTTGGTCGTCGGACGTCGCGAGATCATTGATCGTCTTCGCAGGCATTCACTTTACCGCGCGCTACGCGTGGACAAGCTATGTCTGGCAGCTCTTGAGGCGACCCTTGATGCCCACCGCCGAGGCGCTATCGAAGAGATACCAGCTTTGCAAATGCTGGCGTTGCCTCCAGCCGTGATTGAAGACAGGGCACGTCACTTCGTTGAACTACTCGCTGGGGTCAGCGACTTCTCGGGATTAACTGCCACTACCATCGCAGGCCAGTCAGCTATCGGCGGAGGTTCCGGACCTAACGTTCACCCTCCTACCACGTTGGTAGCTCTGAGTCATGCGGAATTAAAACCAGATGAAATCGAACGCAAGCTGAGAACTTGTTCACCTCCGGTGATCAGTCGCATCGCCGATAACCAGGTTCTGCTCGATCTCCGAACTGTAGACGTTCGCGAGGAGCCGGAACTGCTCGCGGCCTTGAGATCGCTAAACAGCTAGACTATTCACACTAAATACCGCCGATTTAAAGCTTTTTCGTAGTCATCCATAACCCGGCCGTGTATAATTCATTCACTTTTGCAAGCCCCTGCAAAAGCTCCTTTCGCTCCAACCAGGTACGGCGTTTCAAACACCAATTTGATCTTGGCACGTTCTTCTCATCTCAGATTACTGTTGACCTCCGCCATCGCTTCGTTGGCAGGCCTGCTTAGCCTTGGGCTTTGGTCCGCTGGACTAATGACCTCGCTTCAAAGCGCTTTTGTCCTTGTACCCGATGGACATCCGACGACCTTTATAGTTCCGAGCCTTTGGAGGGCCGCGGTCCCGATCTTTGCGGTTTCTTTCGCCGTGGCGATAGTTGTAAACCGCTTTGGCGGACGTCGCGCGTTACTTTACCTGGGCGCAGGATTTCTCGGTCTAGCCGGGTTGAGTCTCTTCGCTTCGGCGTTCTACTCCCGCGATATCCTCTTCGTTCCCCTCGTCTTCGCAGCGACCCTCTCTGCCCTCGTCGTCCAGGTCAAAAGGCTCCGCGAACGCGATGTGGAACTCACTGAAAAACTGATTGCGGCATCCGCGAAATTTGAGTCGGTTCACGATGATGAAGCGGAGAGCCGTTTGCTCAGGGGTTTGCAACTCCTCGATACGGTTCTTGCGCCGAGCGAAGCAATAGTCTTTCGGCGGGACCGCGATGGCCAGCTGATTTTCTCAGCTCGCCTGCGACCTCAAAACCAATCTCTGGATACGAGTAGGAATTCCGCCTGGCGCGGCGGCATTAGTCTGTGTGATCGGGCCATCAACGCCGGCGATATCATTATCGAGAAGCTCGAATCGGAGGTTGCCGCTGCAAACATCGCACTGCCGCTGCGACACGAAGATCGCACGGTTGGAGCCGTGCTCATCCGCGTTACCAGAGAATTTGATGAGGACGATCGGGCGCTGCTGACTGCAGTCGGCGGACAAATGGCACGCAGCCTGCAACTTGAGCAAGCTCACCAGGCCGAAAGTAAACGCAGCGCGTTAGCATTTTTCTCTGCAACCGAATCAGAGCAACGAGTTGAGTCACTATATGTCCTCAACGGAGCCATGCTGGAGCAGAGTGTCGGTGTTGGGGCGCTTTCTGAAATAGGCGACGGTGTGGCGCTTGGCTATTTCGACGGGAGGATAGCTTTTGCAAATCCGACGCTGGCGGCTTTCGCCGGAATCGAGCTGCAGCAGACGCGCAAGATGACCTTCTTTGACCTTCTGGACAGATTCAAAACCGATGTTTTTGACGAGCCCGCGAGGGCTGTTCGCAGAGTCTTACAAACCGGCGAAGCTTATGAATGTGAACTCCACTTTGGCGATCGCAATGTAACCTACGGGCTGCGTCTCACGCTGGTGCTAGCTAACTCGCACCCGGCTAACGAAGAAATCCAGCAGCCGACTCAACCGCTCTGTCTGGCCCTGGTGATTAAGGACCTGACACTTCTCAAGGAATACGACCAGTTGAAAAGTGACATGATTTCGTTGATGTCCCACGAGCTCCGCACCCCTCTCACCAGTATAAACGGCTTCGCAGAATTGTTGACTGCAGATGACAAACTACCAGCGCAGGCGAAAGAGTTTGTGACTATCATCGCCAACGAGTCGCAGCGGCTCTCGCGCATGATCAATACGTTTCTGACGGTAGCTCAGCTGCAGCGTCGCGACCGGCAGGAAGTCTTAAAAATTCCCCTGCGACTGGACGAGGTTGTCAGAGAAACGGTTGCAAGCATGCAAACGGTCGCCAAGAAAAGGCGCATTCGTTTGGTCGAGCAACCCACCCCACGGCTTCCGCCAGTGGCTGCCGATAAGAGCATGATTACTCAGGCAGTCAAGAACCTGGTTAGCAATGCCATCAAGTACAGTCCCGAGCGCACGACAGTTACAGTGACAACTTCGCTGGAAGCTGAAGTCGTCAGGCTCTCCGTTGAAGATCGCGGTTACGGCATCCCCGCTGAGGCGATGGATCGCGTCTGGGAAAAGTTTTACCGCGTCGTTCGTGAAGGACAGGAAAAAGATGAAGAGTCTACCGGGCTGGGACTATCCTTCGTTCGTGAAGTGGTGGAACAGCATGGCGGAACAGTAGGCCTCGATTCAGAGGTGGGGCGCGGATCAAAGTTTAGTTTCACGTTGCCACGACTATAGATACGGGTAAAGGGGAATGGGTAAAGGGTAAAAGGGAGGCCGAAACGGAGCCGAGACACTTTCTTCTCTTCACCGTTCCCCTTTACCCATTCCCCTTTACCCGTTCCCCTTTACCCGTTCCCCTTTTCCCCATTTCCCCTACTAATCTTGTTGATAGTCCCACGACAGGAAGGTGCTCGACAGATGCACCTTTTTTTATCGGAGTGGAGTGTTGATTCGTAGTCGATCGTGATCTCTTCACCAGGCTCGATATCGCGCAGGGCGATGAAAAGAATGTGGCCATAGAGAATCTGCATAAAAGCATTGGGCTCGCAGGAATGATTGATGTAGTGCGTGCCGTTTCCACCCCGGCTGCCATCCAGGCTCCAGCGATTATTGATCGCGCAGATGCGCAATTTTCGGCGCTTGGCTCTGCGATTGGCCTCAGCCTCCGTTATTCGCTCGCCGGTGTACTCCGCTATTTTTCGTCTCCCCTTGAAGTGAGTAACTGAGAAGCATCCTTTGCCTTCGATGGGAGATTTCCTGATCGATAAACCTGGGGCTAGTTTTAGTCTCATTGTTTATTTAACCGGCGGTATTCTACATCGGGTTCTGACAATTTTGGCCGCCAACGCATTTTTTGCGTTGGCGGCCAATAGAAACTATTTGAGAACACGCCTACTTGAGCTTAAAGCTACGAGCTATCAGATCCGTCTGGTTACGAATACGCGGGAGCCGGTCACGCAAACCACTAAAACGCAACGCGTAGATCGTGCGATTGTCGGCCTGCAGATAGTAGATGCGGCCTGTCATTGGTTTTGCCGTCTTGATGAATTCGTAGGAGACCGTAACCCCGCTCAGCCGGCCAGAGAACTTCTCCTCTTTTCCCTCCACGAATCCCGGAAGGAATCTCAGCTTTTGGTCGAGGTCGCGTCGCGCAAGATCCGACGGCGTAGTTCCGGCGTCTACCACTTCCTTGCGAATCTGCAGATAACCCTCCAGCCGATCTCCATTAACGAATTCGGCATGTTCGTGCGCCGCGTCGGGTTCAGTAATCACTTTCCAAACTGTAGAAGGAAGCTCGATCGTATATTCGCCGGCATCATAAACCTCTTGAGCGACTGCAAATACGCCGCCACTCAGCAGCAGAAACAGCACAAACCCAGCTAAGAGGTGTCTCATGTTATTACTCAACTCCTTATGATCTGCTTGCGCTTTATCGGGCCGACGCAGCCGGATTTTATTTTACCCGAATTCGATGCCCTCGCAGATAGACCCGTTGTCTTGAAAATGGGGCCGCCACCCAGCCATAACCGCTCAGGTCTTGCTGGTTGCATTCGCAATGGCTTCTCTTTGAATGGTTATTAGCAACTGAATGCCCTTCCCAGCCAGCGCTAATAAACTCTCCATCTGCTCGCGCGAAAATGGCTCGCGCTCTGCGGTTCCCTGTAGTTCGATGAAGCGACCATCACCCGTGCAAACTACATTCATGTCGACTTCGGCAGTGGAATCCTCATCGTACTTAAGGTCAAGCAACGGACTGGTTCCAACAATGCCGACACTGATCGCGGCGACTTCGTTCGTAATAACATTGCGTTGCAGCTTGCCACTCTTGAGCAGGCGGTTAGCGGCTAAAGCAAAGGCGACATAAGCGCCGGTAATCGCTGCCGTCCGGGTGCCGCCGTCGGCCTGCAAGACATCGCAGTCGAGGGTTATAGTGCGTTCTCCGAGCAGCCGCATATCTACAGCGGCGCGGAGACTCCGGCCAATCAAGCGCTGAATTTCATGAGTCCGGCCTGACGCGCCGCCGCGTCTGATTTCTCGCGGTGTCCTTTGTTGGGTAGCGCGCGGCAGCATCGAGTACTCAGCCGTTATCCACCCCTGTCCACTGTTCCGCAAAAACGAGGGAACACGCTCATCAACTGACGCCGCACACACCACCCGCGTCTGGCCCATCTCAATGAGAACCGAGCCTTCCGCGTATGGCAGGTAGCCGGGAGTTATCTTCACCGGACGCAGCTCATCAAAAGCGCGCCCGTCAGTGCGTTCTAAGCTCATCGTGTCCCCAAACTTCAACCGCCTCAAGTACCGCCGGCGCCGTTCCTAAAAATCGTTCAGCAACTTTTGCAAAGCGTTCGGCTGCATCGGTCACGTAAAAGTGATCAAGGTCGTCGCATAGTTGGCGTTCGCGCGTATCTTGCTCCGCTGGACTTGCTGAGAGGTGATTTGCCTCCAATAATGTTTCCACTTCGGCCGCGGCTGCCTCTCCAGAATCTATCAGCGGAACTTCGGATCCTACGGTGTCATTAATCAGGTTTCGAAGGATCGGATAGTGGGTGCAACCGAGTACTAACGCACCAAGCGCTTCTTTTCTTAAGTCACTCAAATACTCTTCGGCGACCGCGCGGGCAACATCGCTTTCGCCCCATCCTTCCTCAGCAAG
>Ga0070697_100000217_pt1 | contig 47346 bp, 38 predicted proteins | sample KBSK1501metaG_FD_65475 | JGI IMG/M metagenome (GOLD analysis project Ga0070697, IMG submission 65475) | Corn, switchgrass and miscanthus rhizosphere microbial communities from Kellogg Biological Station, Michigan, USA - KBS K1-50-1 metaG | ecosystem: Host-associated > Plants > Roots >... | reverse complement strand
GGACCGTGCCATCAGCACGGCGTTTTTGCCGTCTTCGGACCATTGAAGTTGAGACAACTGGACATCTCGATCGCGCGTCTGACCCCCCTCCGTTTCCGCGCGCCGGCCCTGCCGCCCGGCCTGCTGTTGCTGTTCGGTTTTTGTTTCCGGCTCGCCACCCTCTCGCTGAGCCTGCTCAGTGGTGTTCAATTCGGTGCGAGTGCGAACGGGCGGGGCAACTTCGCGCTGCCCATGATCGACGTTCTTCACTTCGCCGGTTTCGGCATTCACAATTACCAGCCGTGTGCGCGTCTGGGTATCGCCCACCTTTGTGCCAAGGGTAATGTCCTCGGTGTAAGCCGACTCGGTAACAAAGTTTGGCACGATGATGTTCTTTGCGCCGGTAGCCGGCTGGCTGATCGCAGCGATCACGTAGTTGCCGTCAGGCGAAAGCGTGAGGTTGACAACATTTTGTCCGGTAGGCAGGTTGAATGGCTTGCGCTTCTCCCGCTCCTTGCGTTTCTTCTCCTGCTCTTCGCGTTGCTCGGCGCGTTCGCGCACCGATTCGATTAAGGCGCGCTCTTCCTTCTTTAGATACTCCTGACTATCGGTGCCGCGTTGCTGACCTTCGCCGGTAGTGGCCTGTCCACCTTGTCCGCCTTGCCCGGTTTGTCCGAATTGGCCCTGGCCACCGCCTCCGCGGCCGCCTGCTGTTTGCGCGGCGCCGGTACCGGTAGCGGCGCTTCGAATGTCGGTGACTTGTTCCAGCAGTCCGCCATCCAGGGACATCACATACAGGTTATTCTGTCGCGTGAAGTAAATCCGTTTTTGATCGAAAGTAAAGTGCGGGTTTGTTTCGGCGTCGGTGGTACGCGTCACTTGCCGGCGCTGATTCTTGGTATGATCGTAAATAAATATGTCGCCCTCATCGGTGAAGACAGTCATCGTCTTATCGATAGACAACTCCCCCGTCGCGGGCGGAGCCTGGCGTGCTTCGTCATCCGACAGGCGACGCAATCCGGTGCCGTCGCGGTTAACGACGTAGAGACTCATCTCTTTTAAGCGCGGCTCATCGGGGCTTTTCCACCGAAAGTAAACACGCTGGCTGTCCTGCGACCAATAGACTCCTGCTGGTGAATAGCCCACCAGCCGCGGTCCACGCATGATGCTGTCTACCGTGAGCTCGAACTTTTTTGGTGGCGGCGACGGCGCGGGACGATTCTTTTGTGCCATCAACTGCGGCGCCAGAAAAGACAGTAGACAGATAACGACGGCTGCCTTGCGGAGATGCTTCGTCTTCATATTTATGTTTGCTTAGTTGTCAGAACCGCCTGCGTACGCGGACGGGCATCAGAATTCGGATGATTGGCACAAATCTCAGATCACCAGACATCATGGTTTAGAGACGGCCTCGTAGCGGACACCGAGTGCCGGCGTCAAATGCCTTCATACTTGCGAAAGTCTTTTGGAAACGGACTGATTTCGGAAACTTACTTCGGACTATGCGGCGCAGGATATCATCGCGACAGGGTGCGATTCCAGCCTAGCGGGAACGCGCTGTAGAGGAAGCGATGCGACCTGCTCAAAAGAACGTCGGTGGAGAGGATGAAAGAAGCGTCACTACCAACCTGGGCAACCACCTTAGGTCTTTATTTAATAGGTGGGTGGCGAAGGGTCTTTGGATTAGTCGTACGTCTTCCCTTAACTTGTTCTTGCGATCAATTAAGCGAGCGTGCTAGGGTAAATCTCTGACGAGGAAACAATGGATCGACTAAGTATCATAGCCGCGCTGGGAGGTGCTGTATCGGCAATCGCAGTAGCCATATCGGTTCTTTTGCTGCTGATTCAGCTTAGAAGAATGCGGTTCACCCAGGAGGTCACAGTTGCATTGGGACTTTATGACAGATCAACAAGTCCCGAAATGCTTGAGGCGGCGAATTGGGTTAAGACGGCCATGCCCGATGATGTTAAATACGAGGATTTCCAGCGGGACTCAGTTATTCGTAGCAAGTTAGAACGATTGTGGTATTACTTTGAATTTCTCGGTGTCCTCGTCAACCGAGGATACGTAAGTGAGGATATGATATTTGACCAGCAGGGGGCTTTTGTCGCCGGTATCTGGGACAAGACCCAGCATTTGATCGTCGCCCGCAGGCACGATAGACAATCGCCGCAATACATGGAGAATTTCGAGATCTTAGCAAACCGATTTCGAGCCTGGGCTGCTGAAAACGATCCTAAACTTTCGCCTGGTAAGCGCAAGTCAGACGCATACTACACTGGTGAGCTGCCGGCGATTACCGCGAATGAGCGTTTGCCGAAAGATTCAGCGCAATTGCCCAGTGCGACCAGCTAACCATCCCTGCCAGTAATTACTGCGTCACGATCGTGCCCATTTGCACAACTTCGAAGTTTGAGCCTTTGATTGTCTTCAAGGTGCTCAACTCGTCGTCGTTCCAACGTGGTTCGGGCGCACCACTGAAGTACCAGTTCGAACCGTTGTCGGCAACGATCATTCCGTATTTCTTCATGGCGCGCAGGATCACCTGCATGGCGGGAGAGAAAGCCGAAATATTAAACGACGCTTTTAACCGAACACGCATGCCCATCGGCGGTAAGTTTGGACTGGTGTTGCTGCTGGCGTAGTGTCGGGCCGGAAGGACGTAAGCCCGGCGCGAGTTCTGTACGGTGAAGCGAATCGCATGTGTAATCACGCCCTGCTCAAATACTTCATCGTAACGCACCAGTCCGGGAAAGATTGGTAACCCGGCAGCGTCGGCCGAAGTCCAACCCGCGGGCCGCAGCGCGTTCGAGTTCAAGTCGAAAACAGCACCGCAGTTTGCATTCCAGCTCGCGCCATTGTTGATGGGAAACGCATAACCCAGCTCGTAGAGTTTCCAGTTATCGCGATCGATGACCAGAACATGACGGTCGCCCTGCGAATTTGGTCCGCCCTCAATCGGAGCATTTGTGGGAACCGGATAAGGACCCGGATCGCTTTCATCTCCATATGCAGTGTAATTAATGGCCACTCGCGACTGCGTCCCCGTTACCACAACGTACGGAATCCCATTCGGCGCGCCGTTGTAGACTGTGCCGAAATCAGGATGCAGTCCGGTGTTTACACCGATGCTGGAAATGAGATTGGTGGAATTTGGATCGACAGGCATTGTAGAGACGTCTTGGTTCCATGGATTGTCTGGTGGAAAAAGTTGCTTGCCGTGAAGGCTTGCGCCAGGTCCCAGGTCCGGGGTGGGGCTTGGTGTTGCCGGCGGATCATCAGGCGGCCCACCACCGATGTGGCCTATGCCGATCCTCACGCGATTGCTGGTCATTCCCCGGTACGTGATTCCTACCAGCACATCCCCGACGTCGCCCAGGTTGTCATTTAGCCGAACCACAATTGCCGTCATCCATGGATAACCAGGAACTGTGCCGATATATTCAACGGCCAGCGGGTAATGAAATCTCAAGACATCTTCGGCATCCGATGTAACGGCGGTGATATTCTCATCCTCAGCCAGGGTAAAGTTTGTCGCAAATAGCATTACGCGAGTCCTGGTATCGCTCCCAAACGCAACCGGCGTTTGTGGTTGAAAAGGCTCAGCCACATTCATCACCGAATCGAGTGCGATTCCGCGGGTTGAGTTAGGCTTTGTCAGCAAGACAGGCGGACCTAGCGCCGAAAGGAGAGCTGAACTCTTAGCGCTGCGGACGATATTTGGCGACATTACTAATGTCGTGAGGCAAGCGAAAAGGCTCAAGAGAAAGAGCATTGACCGAATGCGACGCCGCTCGCTCCGCGCCATGGCTTCTGCACACCTCGTTGATGTGCGACGCCGCTGACCAGAGCTCAAATTACATGAGTGCATCGACTATCACCTCGAAACGAATTCCTGCCGGGGCATCTACTGTCGGGGGTTGAGGATTGGGCGTAAAAGGAAAGTCAGGGCAAGTACACAATCAACACTAATGGCCGGGCAGGCTGGGAGTCAAGATCTCTTTTTATGAATCCATTCGCCTTCTTCATTTTCCAAACTTCCAGGTAACCAGCCTCAAAGCTTTTCCATGGCGAACAACGGCAAATCAGAGTCTGCTGGTGCGTTTCTACTAGAAGTGTTGAGCGCCCGCTTGAGTTCATCGACAGTAGGTAGCAGCGGCCAGGGTATTGCCCCCCGGCTCTGGAGTTTGTTGTTGCCCTCGGAAGAGGAATTTGTTCGCACGTAGACCGGGCAGCTTTTGAAACGCTCCAGCTGTTCAATCGCTCCGGCCCAGGTGCCCCCCTTGTTCACATCTGAGCTGACAACCAGCGCCGCATCAGCCAGGCCATAAATAATTTTGTTGCGCTGCATTGCGTTACCGACATTAAATCCAACTGATGGATCAACCAAAGATATCAACGTCAATTGACCTTCCCGAATCGGTTCACGGCAATCAGGGGCGACGGCCAACTTCAGTAGGTGTTCGGCTAGCACACCGACCGCTGCGCCTCCTGCGTCCAATGATCCCTGCATTGCGGCTCGGTCCACACCTTTGGCGCCGCCGGAAATGATCGTCACCCCGGCAGAGGCCGCTAGTTGGCCCACCGACTGGGTAAACTCCAGCGCTTCCTCATCGGCATTGCGTGAGCCGACGACGGCCAGGCCCCCGTTCTGTAGAAGGTTTTTTTCTCCACAACCGTAGATCAAAGTTGGAGCGCGCTCATGGAGTCCTGTCTTAAGCGGTTCCGGGTAGTCGGGATCCGCCCTACCCGTGATCCAGATTCCGCGGCCGCTCCATTTTTCGATCGCCTGGCTCATCTGAAAACCGCGATCGAGCAGGCTTTCGAGACGATCCGGCGGTTGTAGTGGCGAGAGTTTCCGGAGTAGCTCAGTCCGGGCAGCACCCATCAGGTCGCGCGGTTCTGCCGCCAACTCCTTCATGCGTCGCTCGAGTTTATTGTACTCAGACAGCGACAAAACGGGGGTACTAGCTCCATCTGCGGCTCCGACGATCAGCGGCGCGGTTAAGAGCAGCAAAGCATGAGTATTCTGTGAAATGGAGGTCATCGATTTGACGCGAGCGACAGCGCTAAAGGATAAACCGGACCGCTACCGTGCTGTCGGAGAAGATAACCCACGATTGTCACGGTCCAACCGGAGTCAATCATGTCGTCTATCAAGAACACCGGCCCATTTTGACAAGTTCCTGGACAAATTGCGAATACTCCATCCACGTTTGCCGCCTGCAAGGCCGAGTTTCGCATGGTTCTCTGAGCCGGGTGCTCCGCTATGCTGTCTATCGAGTGAATCAAGGGCAAGTCCAACGCAGTAGATAGCCGCCTGGCTAAATCACGAACCAACGCAGGATGCCGCCTCGAAGGCACGTAAGTAAGCCAGGTGGGAAATGGGTCAGGCTTCCAACGCTGGACCAGATCTGCCAGGGCCGTAACCAAATCGTCGGAAAAGTGACCTTCCGTGTATTTTCCGCGCTTTACAAGATCGCCCCATCCTGGATCGCCCCAGAGGCAGAGACAGCGCCCCTCAGAGACTTGATGGTCTTCAGGAATTAGGCCCCGAACTCCCAGCTTGGACAATCCACCTCCAGGCCATCGAAGGCGTGGCTTAATCAAAACTTCCCGACGGCGGAGGAAAGCGAGAGCGCGTTGGACCACATTCTGATCGGGCGCCCCTGGCAGCGGCGGAATGCTTATTCTTTCAAGGTTGCTCGGATCGCCATCAAGAGCGTGGATCAGGAACTCCATGTGGCCGTCTTTCAGATCTACATATTTCTTCATCTGTTCCTGCTCCTGGCGGCGGAGTTCAGTCAGGCGCTGCGCCCGCTTCCAAAACTCGCTACTGAGATCCGTTGCAGTCAGTACCCACTTTGTCCCTACCTTTGTAATCGGAGGAGGAGATTCAAGCGACAGTAACTGGATTGCTTTCTCGATGCGCCCTTTACTGATGTTCACTTCCCGCAACAACTCTGGAACCGAATGTCCGCGGGGGTGCGCCTGAAGAGCTCCAAGCAATTCCCTGGCTTCGTCCTGAGTAGGAAAGGCAGACTCGATGAAGTAATCGGTAATCTCTGTCTCTTCAGCACCACTCAAGAGAACGCCATAAGCTGACGGTAGCGCCCGACCTGCTCGCCCAACTTGCTGGTAGTAGGCGATTACGGATCCAGGAGTTTGGTAGTGGACCACAAAACCCAGATCGGGTTTGTCGAAACCCATACCTAGCGCAGTTGTCGCGACCAGGGCCTTGAATTCGTTATGCAACAGTCCCTGCTCCAATTCTTCGCGGCTCTCGCCAGTCGCGCTCGTGTAACACTCAACCGAAAAACCCTCCTCTTGCAACCAGACCGACAGCCGTTCTGCATCTCGAACGGTCAGTGTGTAGATGATCCCGCTGCCAGGCATGCGCTTCAGATTCTCGCTTATCCAAGCCATGCGCGAGGCTGGTGAAGCCAGGCGGATGGTTTGCAGGAAAAGCGAAGGGCGATTCAAGTCACCCGTCATTACCGCGAGCCCCGGTCCAAGAATCGTACGTAAGTCTTCCATGACTCGATTGTTGGCAGTGGCGGTGGTGGCCAACAACCGCAGATTCCTGGGGAGGTTGGTCACAATGCGTTGGATCAAACGGTAATGTGGTCGGAAGTCGTGTCCCCAATCAGAGATACAATGGGCTTCATCAATTACAAGCAGAGAGAGCCTTCCGCTGATTCGTGACAGTACCTGCTCGACGAAGGCTTGGTTTGCCAGTCGTTCCGGGGATATTAGGAGCAGATCAACTTCATCGTTTTCCACACTCGACTGCACTCTCCCCCAATCGGAATGGTTGTCGGAATGGATTGTCTCCGCACGCAGCCCCATTCTCATGGCTGCTTCAATCTGGTTTCGCATTAGCGCGATGAGTGGCGAGATCAGCAAAGCCGGACCGGTTCTGGCTTCACGAAGAAGCTTCGCGGCAATGAAATAGACTGAGCTCTTGCCCCAGCCAGTTTTCTGAACCACGAGCAAGCGACCGCGACCCTCTATCACGTGCTGAATCGCTGCTACCTGGCCTTCGCGAAATTGGGAGGATGGGTTCGACGTCCCTAGTCGTAACAACTCGAGGGCTCGCTGTTTATCGAAGTTCATCTTTTCCCTATCAAGAAAGACGTGGAGGACTCGCTTAGGAAGTAACGCGTCAACACAATGAAGACGCGAATCCGTAGTTGGCTCTGGCGGGCGAAGGAATAAATCACCTGGCGAGCCTCGTCAAGGCTGCGTCCAAGTAGTGACACCAACAGTCAATGCAAAAACCTTGGCTTAGGGCGCCACACTATCGTTCGTCGTTATCATAAGCCTTGAGAGATTGTGAGACGTTTGGATGGAGTCGCTTTTTAGCGTACCGCAAGTAGCGAGCATAACGCGGGAAGTTAACTCGATCGTGAGGGCGTCGCGTGGTTTTCGGCTAAGCTACTTATTCTTCATTTTCCGAAACTTTCGGGTAACCAAATCCCGACGCAGCGGACTAAGATGACGGATGAACAATATGCCGTCGCAGTGATCGGTCTCATGCAGGAAGCAACGGGCCGCGAGCCCGCTGGCCTCGCGCTCGAAAGTTTTGCCTTCAATGTTCTGAGCCCGCAGAATAGCCCGTTCAGGCCGTTTAAGTTCCGCGTGCACTTTACCGACTGACAGGCAGCCCTCTTCGCCGCCTTGTTCTCCTTCGGTGAATATTATGTCGGGATTGGCGGCCACCAATTTTATTCCGTCACAGTCCATTACAAACAAGCGAAGATCAACGCCTATCTGTTGCGCGGCCAGTCCCACACCCCCTTCGTAGTACATTGTCTCGAACATATCCTGGACCAGCGTCTGCAGCTCGCCATCAAAACTCGTGACCGGCTCACCGGGTGATAAAAGCACCGGCGCTGGATATTCAACTATCGGTCTGCTCGCCATAAAAATTGAGTTAAGGGATCTAGTACGCTCGCTCACCACAATTCAACAATAATGCAGGAGTAGTTTAGTATAATCCTAACTATGGAGCATAAAGATCCTCTTGCGACTGGACCGCTTCCAGGCCTCGATCCCAGGCAAGAAGCTGAAGCGGTAAGAAGGCGAAAACTCAACCTGAGTAATGAGCACGACTCTGCGAAAAAATTCCTGATTCTCGTCGTTGATGACTCGGCCGATAACCTCGCCGCGCTTAGTTTGGATCTTCAACAACAGGATTATAGGGTTGTGACCGCGACTAACGGTGAGGAAGCAATTAGCGTCGCCTGCAACACACTGCCTGACCTAATCTTAATGGACATTAGTATGCCAAAGTTGGATGGATTGGGTGCCACCCGCAGGATCCGCGAAAAAGAGGGTCTTCAAGATATACCGGTAGTCGCGATTTCTGCTTTCAGCACCGAAGGTTTCCAGCGGGCAGCTTACGACGTGGGCTTTGCTGGTTATCTGCCCAAACCGATTGATTTTGGCCGTATGCATCAACTGGTTGCAGGACTACTGGCGCCAAGAGGCTCGGGTAGCTTGATTCGACCGTAAATGCTCTAGCGCACTTTAAGAGGGGCCAAGACGTCGGCTGATAGCAAGTAGAGTTGCTATCGCGCCGCGCAGTTTGCATCACTTCACTCGATACCGTTTCATTACCTCGGCGTGCGCCTGCCTCGGTTTGTCCTGATCGCTGGCCCGCGCCTCGAGGACTTCAAGATAGTCGATCAAATTCTCAACTTCTTCGCGAATTGCCACTAGCTGCTCGCGCTTCTCTCGAATTTCCTTGCTTAGCTGTCGATCTATCGTTTTATTCATAAATGTTCTTCCGGTGTCCAATTCTACGAATAACGATAACGTTATCTTCTACGTCAAACAAGATCCGGTAGTGTCCATCCGTAACCGATACGTAAAGTCCGCCTCCCGCAATCGCTTGATGTCTCCGTGAAGTCCCTGCTGCAGTCGGTCGATCTTGCGGAGAATCTGTGCCGTTGCTTCGAAGGAAGCTCATCCAAATCGTTGAGCGCTGTATGTCCATATTCAATCTGATAGCGGTTTCTGCTCATTATCCGCTTCAAGCGTGTGCCAGTTCCTTTTCCGTTTTACGCAGATATTCAAATGGCTCAACTATCTTTCCGGCGATCGCAGAAGCGGCCACCACGTATGGTGAAGCGAGGTAGAGTTTGCCGGGACCGCTGCGGCCGGGGAAGTTGCGGTTTTGCGCGCTGACGGTAACCGTCTCGGCGTTTGGAGAAGCACCCGGGCCGGCGTTGATGCAGGCGCCACAGGAAGGATCGATCAACTCCGCTCCGGCCCGTTCAAAGATCTGAATGTAACCGCGCTCGCGCGCATATTGCTTAATCTTCTGCGAACCAAACTGAAGGTAGAGATGAACGCCCGGCGCTACTCGCTGGCCTTTGTCCAATGCGTTCTGTAACACCTCGGCATACATGTCCATGTCTGCCATCTTGCCGCCGGTGCATGAACCTCCATAAGCGGCGTCGATCTTCACTTCTTCACTAAGCTCGTCGATCGGAATTCCGTTGCGCGGATCACCGGGGAGTGCAACCATGGGCCGAATCTCGTCGAGATCAATCTCAAAAACTGCTGCATACTCAGCATCAGGGTCGCTATAAGTAAAACCCCGGCGAACCTCGTCCGCATCGAGCCCGCGCATCTTCACGATGTAATCGAGCGTGAGTTCATCAGGTTCGATGATTCCGGTGGTGCCGCCGGCTTCGACTGACATATTAGTTAGAGTAGCTCTTTCATCCAACGCCCAGTTCTTGAGATCGTCGCCCGAGAACTCCAATACCTTGCCAATGCCTTTGCTCGTTTTCATGTAATCGGAAGCCAGGATGTAGAGCATTACATCTTTCGCCGCCACGTCCGCACGCTTCTTACCTTTGAGGACATATCTAACCGTCTCGGGAACGCGGATGCGAATGTCTTTTGTGTACCACGCATTGGCCATGTCGGTAGATCCGACTCCGAAAGCGAAACAGCCCAACACTCCAGCCATACAGGTGTGGGAGTCTGTCCCAATTACAATCTGACCGGGCAGCGCCAGGTCTTCGACAACTGCGTTGTGGCAGATCGCTTCAGAGCCGCCTTCCGGATTCTCGCCATAGAGCCGTATGCCTTGCCGGGTCGTGAAATCCTCCTGGGTGGTGGCGAGGCCATCAGCCTTTTCTAACAAACCCATCTCACGATGCTTCGGTGACATTACCTTGTTCAGGAATGTCAGGTGATCGCGAAACGCAAACACTGATTCAGCCTCCGTAACCCGGGCGTCTGCACCAAGCGCTTGTTTGAGCAGCGACTCGGCCATCGGCGTTACGTATTCATGCGAGAAGCGTACGTCGGCTACCGCAAACAGAGCGTCGCCCGGCTTTACTGACGCCACTCCAACTTCCCCGGCGCGCACAAAGGCATGACGGGCAATGATCTTTTCGACGATAGTCATCGGACGCGGGTGGGTGTCTAGTGGCGGCGGTGTCACTTCGCCCGTCACCCGCGCTTTGTTGTAGTTGAAGAGGCCGCCGTATTCGACGATGTCTTTTGAGATCGGATCGAGGCCTTTGGTGAACTCTGAAAGTGGGATTTCTTCGCCGCTCCGGATTCGTTCAATCAGGCCGAAATCTGTTGATGTAAGCAGGCCGATGTTCTGCGAGTTCTGTCCATATATCTTTTCAATACTTTTGGCGATGACCAGTTCGATGCCCGCCCATTTTTCGGCATAGGGCGCCGTCTCGCGAGATGAACCACAGCCTTTCGACAAACCAGAGACCACCACCGAAAAGCCGCTTGCCTTCACTTCGTCTTTCTTGACCGCGCCTTCACGCATGCCAACGTAAACGTATTGGCCCAGCGTTTCGTCGTAATAGAAGCAAACCCAACCAGGCGTGATTTCGTCGGTGGAGATATTGCTCATCAGTGGCAAGTCGTCGACCGCTAAACGGCGGGCGAGCTCTGCTTCAATCCGCTCGCGCTCATCGCCCAGGGCTTCCAGTTGCTGCCGAATAAGAGATGTGTCCTCGGTTAGGAACAGGATGCGGCCGGCAAACTTCAGTTGATTGGGACGTGCAGTGTTATCGGCGGTCATTAATACTCCCGGGTGAAAATAATGCGTTAGACATTAGTAGTAATGGAGTCATTATAACCTCACCATTCCGAAACGCTCGAACCGCCGGAAAAGAAGTGAGTATCCGCAGATTACGCAGATTCAAGGAAAGCGTCCAAGACAGAGAGCTAAGAGTCATTGCAGTCCGCTTTTTCTAGCTATTATCGTAATCCGTGTAATCTGCGTAATCTGCGGATACGCTAACTTCAAAAGAGGCCGCCCTAACCGTTCGCCGGCGACTCATCGTATTGCATGGCGCCAACGACATTTCCTTCCGGGTCTTCGAAAAAGATGAGTGTACCGACAGTCGGAATGTAAAACTTGGGCATGACGATTTTGCCGCCATTAGCTTCCACAGCAGCGATTGTTTCATCAACTGAAGCCACGCCCAGGGTGCATTCAAACCCAAACATTGGTTTACCCGGAACAACTTCCCGGCGCCCCTGAAGGGCACCCTGTACGCCCGGCTCGTCATCTGTTCCGGTTTTGATAAGAAAGAAACCGGGCGGACCCCAGGCGGTAAACTGCCACCCAAAAGCTTTCTCGTAGAAATTGCGCGCACGGTCCACATTGTCCGCGTGAACCGCGAAGTGTTTGACGTTATTCGGCATCGCAGTCATCCTCTTTCCTTGGAAATCCCAAACCCAGTGCTAATATCACCAGTCGCCGGTTAGGGGCAACGGAAACTTCTGGCCTCAACTCCGGCTTTAAGATGAAGCCCGAAGCGTAGAGCCGGGCAAAAAAGTTGACGCGCCGGGCTTGACTGAGATAAAGAACAGCGGCGAATGGGGTCCAGGGCCGAGGAGCAAATGAACAAGCTTCAAGCAGCAGATAACGAGCTACGTTTTACCGCACCCGAGGTTTTGGAAAGGCTTAACCGGGCGCGCAAGTTTATCGATCTTTGCTATGACCTGCCTCTGGATCTGGAAGAGATATCCAGCCACGCCTGCTTTTCTCGTTATCACTTTCTGAGGCTGTTCCGGCAAGCATTTAATAAGACCCCACATCAGTATCTGGTCGAACGCCGCATTGAAAGGGCCAAAGAGCTATTGAGTTCGCAGGATCTCAGAGTTACGGATATTTGCTTCGAAGTTGGTTTTGAAAGCCTGGGCTCTTTTAGCAGTCTCTTCCATAAAACCGTTGGCCATCCTCCCGTCACCTACCGCGAAAAGAGCCGCAAGACAGAAGCTGCCAAGCGACAAATTCCCGGGTGCTTCCTGGTGATGTACAAGCTGGAACCATCTAACCCAACGGCCTAACGCTTTTACCGCCAAGACGCCAAGAACGCCAGGGAACTATCCGCAGATTACGCAGATTACGCAGATTCAATAAGAACAAGGGAGCGTTCCTGTGAAAAAGCGACGAGGCTATTACAAAGCCTGTTTCTCGCTCTCGGATTATTAACCGCCTTCTAGCTCTCCGATTATTGAATCTGCGTAATCTGCGGATAGTCCCCTGGCGTTGTTGGCGTCCTGGCGGTTCACCTTAGCAATTTTCGAGAAGCATATCTCCCGAGAATTGCATAATCTTGATCCAAACTTGATCGGGGAGACAACTGATGATTCGCAAGATGTCACACGCTACAATACTGGTGAACAATCAAGAGGAGGCTCTCAAGTTCTATCGAGACAAGCTGGGATTTCAAGTTCACACGGATGCGATGGTCGGCGAAGATTTTCGCTGGCTCACTTTGAACACCAAAGACCAACCGGATTTCGAGATCGTACTCATGGAGCCCAAGCCAGGCATGCTAATGGATGAAGAGACATCCAAGCAGCTGCGGGCGATCATGGCGAAAGGTGTGCTGGGTGCCGGCGTATTCAACACCGACGATTGCCGCGGAACATATGAAGAACTGAAGAGTAAGGGTGTGGTATTTGTTTCCGAGCCCGCCGAACGTCCGTATGGCATCGAGGCAGTCTTCAAGGACAACTCAGGAAATTGGTTTAGCCTGACGCAGCCGGCTGAAGGGAACGATTAGGAACTTCGTGAAAAGCGAATTAGTTTATCGCCTTGCCATGGTGGCGACGCTGGCCCTGTTTGCGTCGGCGGCCCAGTCACAGCAACGATCTGATCACAAGAAGCTTCCGAACTTCCATCAGGTCAATAACCAACTGTACCGCGGCGCCCAGCCGAAAATGATTGATTTTCAAGAGTTGATCAATTTGGGAATCAAGACTGTAATTAATCTACGTGGCAAAGACGAGGGAGTATTGAAAGAGGAGGAAGAAGCTCGCAGTAAAGGGCTGCGGTATTTCAATATTCCTTTCGAACGCGCCGGCCGTCCTCACGACGCCGACATAGAACGAGTCCTATCGATTATCAACACACCTGAATACCAACCCGTGTTTGTCCACTGTAAGCAGGGCGCCGACCGGACCGGAACTGTGATCGCAGTCTACCGCATTGCCCATGATGGTTGGACCAGCAAGGAAGCGAAGGCGGAGGCCAATCGCTACGGCATGCATCCGTGGGAGATGGCGATGAAGAATTACATCCACGATTTTTATCTGCGTCAAACCAAACAGAAGCAAACCCTCACCCAATAAAGCCGGATCTGAATAGCTCCGTAAGAATCTTGTTGCCTCATGCCGGAAAGTGTAGGATTACCGCACTGCCAACAAGGCCTCGTTAAGCTTTGGTCTTCCAAATACTCAAGAAGGAGATCTAACCTTTTATGTCGACTAGAAGATTAGTTCTGGGAGTTTTCGGTCTGCTATTTGTTTTCGCAACGGTTGCCTTTGCCGATCAACCACGGATGACCGCCGCGCGCACCGATCTGCAGCAGGCCAAAGTGCAACTCCAGGCTGCCATGAACAATAAAGGCGGCCATCGCGTAAAAGCAATTGACTATATCAATGCTGCCATTTCCGAAGTCAACCAGGGCATAGCCTTCGACCGGCGTCACAATCATGCCAGTGCGAAGCTCAGTGAACTGTCCACTCTGGTGTTGATACCGGATCAGCCCCATATGCAGCGAGCGCTCGATAAACTGCGCGACGCAAAGAACAATCTCGAGGCGGCCACGACAGATAAAGGCGGCCACCGCAAGAAAGCAATTGGCTATGTCAACGACGCAATTGATGAGGTCAAGAAGGGCATCGAAGCGGGCGAGTAACCAGGACCGAGGCCCCAGTTTTAAGATCAACTCGTATGTCCCAGCACTTAAGGTGGACCGACCGTCAGTTTGAATTCACCTTTCCGGTTGAAGTCTATCCGGAAATGATCGAGCGTTTGCGCGGCACGCCCGCTCGTCTGGAAGACCGGGTGAAGCCGGTGGCCACGGAAATTCTGACGAGGCGCGATGGCGAGCGATGGTCTATACAGGAGAACGCCGGCCATCTGCTTGATCTGGAATCGTTAGTGAGCTCGAGACTCGACGAATATCTGGCGGGAGCAAAAAATCTGCACGCCGCGGACATGTCGAATCGCAAGACCTACGATGCTGATCACAACCAGGTTTCTATCGAATCGATCCTGACGAACTTTCGCACGCAACGGACGAACCTCGTAGGCCGGCTGGACCAGCTGTCGTCTGAGAGCTTCGCTGTGGTGGCCCATCATCCCAGGCTAAACGTTTCGATGCGTTTGGTGGACATGTTGTTTTTCCAGTCTGAGCACGATGATTATCATCTGGCGCGAATTAGCGAACTTATAAGACTGTTTGTGCGATAGAGTCTGAATGGAGCAATCAATGCGAAATAGAATTGGCCCACTGGTTTTCTTTCTTACCGCAATGTTGGTAACTGCCGGTGCCAGCGCACAACAATCGCTCGACACCATGATCAATAGCGATCTGGCTTCGCTGGTGGCCACTTACAAAACCTTGCATGCCGCGCCTGAGCTCTCGCATCACGAGGAAAAGACTGCTGCCTTCTTCGCCAATCAATTGCGAACGCTCGGATTCACTGTGACTGAACGCGTCGGCAAATACGAAAACCCGGAATGGACCAGCTACGGCGTCGTCGCGGTAATGAAGAACGGTCCCGGACCAACAGTGCTTTTACGCACCGAACTCGACGCCTTACCGGTTGATGAAAAGACCGGTCTGCCTTACGCCAGCAAAGTCAAAACAAAGAATGACGCGGGCCAGGAAGTGAGCGTGATGCACGCTTGCGGCCACGATATCCACATGACATCAATGTTGGGAACCGCCAGGGTCCTGGCCACGTTGAAAGATCAGTGGAGCGGTACGCTGGTTTTAATAGGCCAACCGGCAGAGGAGGTAATTGACGGCGCCAGAAGCATGATGCGAGCCGGTCTCTATGAGCGTTTTCCCAGGCCGGATTATGTAATCGCCCTGCACGACAGCGCCGATCTGGAGGCCGGAAAAGTCGGCTACACGGCCGGCTACGCAATGGCGAGCTCCACTTCAGTGGACATCAAGATTCGCGGACTTGGTGGCCATGGTGCGAGGCCGGAGACGACCAGGGATCCGATCGTAGTTGCGGCCCAGGTGATATTGGCCCTGCAAACAATCGTCAGTCGTGAAAACTCCCCGCTCGACCCGGCCGTCGTCACCGTTGGTTCCATTCATGGCGGTACCAAGCACAACATTATTCCTGAGGAAGTGGATCTACAGATAACTGTTCGTGCTTATAAAGAGGACGTCAGGAAAAGAGTGCTGGCATCGATTGAACGAATAACCAAAGGTGTAGCTCTCGCGGCCGGAATTCCCGATGACCGGGCGCCAATTGTTAAGTATAGTGAGACTCAGGTAACAGCAGCCACATACAATGATCCTCAACTGACAGAACGACTGGGCGCAGTTTTTGTAAGAGTTCTGGGCAATGACAACGTCGTTAAGTTGCCGCCCGTGATGATGAGCGAAGATTTTGGTTACCTGAGTGACGAGCAAAAGATTCCCGCTACTCTTTTTACGCTCGGTGCGGTAGATCCGGTAAAAGTGAAAGAAAGCAGGGAGACTGGAACCCGCTTGCCCTCTTTGCATTCGGCCTTGTTCTACCCTCTGCCCGAACCAACGTTGCGCACTGGAATAAAGGCGATGACTTCCGCAGTGCTGGACCTGATGAAGAAGCAGTGAGCAGTGGGCGGTGAGCAGTGAGCAGTGGGCGGTGAGCAGTGAGCAGTGGGCGGTGAGCAGCCAGTGGGCAAACGCTTGTTTTTCCCCTTACCCTTTCCCCCTTACCCTTTTCCCGTTACTCTTCGACTTATGCTTCACATTCACAACGGCGATTCTTCAGCACACACAGCGAAGCAATCTTCTATTCCGGGCGAACACTTCGCTTGGCGCGAATCATTAATGACCGGACCTACCCCGGCCGGCGTCACCGGCGGCGAGTGGCAAAAGGTTCGGGCCCGGCATCTGTCGGAAGCCTACGGCGTCGATTTCAATGAATGCGAGCAGGGGCTGTTGGACCAGCAACAAAAGCTTGCTTCCTTTGAAGAACACGAGGAAGTGGTGCTGTGGTTTGAGCACGATCTTTTCTGTCAAACAAACCTGCTCTACCTGCTCAACTGGTTTGGGCAACAGGATACTGGGAATACCAGGCTCAGCTTGATCTGTATTGGTGAGTTTCCCGGCAAAGAGAACTTTCGTGGCCTGGGCGAGTTAAATGCTGAGCAGATGGCTTCGTTGTTTCCCGGTCGTCAGCAGGTAACATCGCCGCAATTGAAACTGGCAGAGTCAGCCTGGCAAGCATATTGTTCGCCCGATCCGGCCGAGCTCGAAAGCGTACTGCAAACTGGCGCGCCCTCCTTTCTATCTTTTCTGGGTCAGGCGTTCCAGGCCCATCTTCGCCGCTTTCCTTCGACGAAGAATGGTTTGGGCAGCATTGAGAACAAAGCCCTCCAACTCATTGACGGGGGAGCGAAAACTTTTCTCGAGGTCTTTCCTCGATTTGGGGATGCGGAACCTGTTTATGGCTTAGGTGATGCCCAGTTGTGGCTCGCCTTGCAGATGATAAGTGACGGCAAACAACCGCTGATCAGAATAGAGAACGGAAACAATGGTGCTCATGCGCTCCCGACTGAGATTGTCCACCGGGCCAGGTTTGAGATAACCGAACCAGGCAAGTCGGTGCTCCAGGGCGAAGCGGATTTTGTTGAGCTTAATGGAATCGACGCCTGGCTGGGCGGCGTGCATCTTTCTCCAGATAATTTGTGGCGTTGGGATGAATCCGGGGGAACATTAAAGTCTGGTTGACCAAATTATGGATATTGAATCCGTTCGCACCTTTTGTCTTTCTCTCCCCCACGTCGATGAAAAAGTACAGTGGGGCAACGATCTCCTGTTTCGGATCGGCGAAAAGATGTTTGCGGTTGTCGCTCTGGAACCGAGTCACGGCGTCCTACTCTCATTCAAATGTACTCCCGAGAAGTTTGCAGAGTTGGTGGAGCTGGATGGGATCATTCCCGCGCCTTACATGGCTCGCCATCATTGGGTGGGATTCGAGCGCTTCGACGCCCTGCCCGAACGGGAACTGAAGCCGCTTCTGAAAAACGCTTACCAGATGGTGATGGAGAAGCTCCCCAAAAAAGTACGCGAGAATCTGGGAACTTCCTCCGTCAAACCTAAACCGCCAAGACGCCAAGGTCGCCAAGACCGCTAGGACTATCCGCAGATTACGCAGATTACACAGATTTATTAAGAGTAAGGAGCGTTCGCGCGAAAGAGTGACGAGGTTATTATAAAGATCTTCCAGGCCTCTTATTATTAATCTGCGTATTCTGCGTAATCTGCGGATAGTTTCTTGGCGCTCTTGGCGCTCTTGGCGTCTTGGCGGTTAAGTCGTTACGAACAACTGTATGCAAACAAATTGGTGGGAAAACTTTTTTCACGGCGTCGCGCTGGATTTTTGGCGCGCCGCAATCAGTGATGAACAAACGCGCGCGGAAGCCGATTTCATTAATAACCAAATGCAGCTGCCGGTTGGTGCGAAACTCCTTGATGTGCCTTGTGGGAATGGCCGGCTCTCAATCGAACTGGGAGCGTTCGGGTTCGAGCTTACCGGGGTTGATATCGCGACGGAGTTCATTGAAGAAGCAAAGAGAAATTCGCAAGCACGTGGCGTTAGTATCGACTGGCGTAATAACGAGATGCGCGCTTTGCCATGGACTAATGAGTTTGATGGAGCCTTCTGTTTTGGAAACAGCTTTGGTTACCTCGATGATGAGGCGAACGCGGATTTCCTGGCAGCAGTCGCGCGCACACTAAAGCCGGGCGCCCGCTTCATTCTTGATGCTCCGGCGATCGCCGAATGCCTTCTGCCACACTTCGTAGAGAAGCGAACGTTCGAACTGAACGGCATTACGGCTACGATTGATACCCGCTATGATCATGAGCAGAGCCGGATGTTTCCCACCTTCACGTTTGTTCAAAATGGGGTTGAGGACAAACGGTCGTCGTCACAGCGCGTTTACACCTACAAGGAACTGTCAGAGTTACTCAACGGAGCGGGCCTTAGAGTTATCAGTGCGTTTGGTTCTTTGGATGAACACCCTTTCAAAGTGGGCGCCCAGAGACTGCTGCTAGTGACAGTCAAGAATTGAGAAAACTTCGCAAAAGTAGCCTTTGGCCCCGGTGATTAGCAGCCCAGGATTGGCAACCAGGACAACCCCACCCGAATTTCCGGATTCCAAACCACACTCCCCGCTCCACCCTATCCCAATCTCGCCCGGAGGTTCTCATGAGGTCAAGGTTCTCAGGTTCGCTCCTTCTTCTCTTCATTCTGGTCACGTGCCAGGCTCTTTACGCCAAAACAGCCCCGGAAGCCCTTGCTCGCCAGGCGACTTCTACTGATGTGTCTGTCGCTACCCGTGCAACTGCGGAGTTACGTGAGCTGGGGCCCGCGGGACTCGAGACGCTGCGCCAGGTTTACGCTGATGAGATCAGCCGTCAGGTGGCCAATCCATTGATGGATGCGACGCCCGAGTGGCAACGTCTGAGTCTGGCTCTCGATACGGTAAGCCAGCAGAAAGATAGTTACCTTTCCGGACTTTACTGGTACACCGACTTAGGTCAGGCAAAGGCCGCCGCCCGAGTTGCCGGAAAACCGATCCTGTCGCTCCGGCTACTCGGCAAGCTCAATGAAGAATTCAGCTGCGCAAACAGTCGCTTCTTCCGCACCATCCTCTATTCAAATGAGGAAGTCGCGAAAACGCTGCGCGAGAAATTCATTCTTCACTGGCAGTCAGTGAGGCCAGCGCCGCGCGTCACGATCGATTTTGGTGATGGGCGCAAGCTTGAGAGAACGCTGACCGGAAACAGTATTCATTATGTGCTCGATCCCGACGGCCGAGCGCTCGATGCGCTGCCGGGGTTGTATGGGCCAGCTGCTTTCCTGCGTCAGCTAACCGGAACCGAGGGACTGTTTCAGCAAGTGGCGAAGCAGAAAACCGACAAGCTATGGGAATACTCTAACAATCAGCGCGTCCAGCTTAACAAAATCAACCTGGCCTGGCTGGCCGATATCCAAAAAATTGGCGGCAAGATCCCCGAGGGGATCGTCGTGACCAAACGAGCAGATGGTACGGCGGAGGCCATCCAGGTCTCCTCGCTGGCAATCACCAAAATGATTACCGAAGCGAGCATCTTGAGATCTATGATTGCCGGACCCGAAGCGTTGGGTGCCGTGACTGACGAAGCTGCCTGGAAAAAGATTGCTCTCCTTCATATCGCCGACGCCCAATTGGATAGTCGCAGCATTGGGCTGATTCAGCGTCAAACTCAAAAAGCGTTTCAGGCTGAAGGGACAGGGAAAAACTCAGATAAAACATTGGCGGGGTTGGTAGAGAAGCTGCAAATGAATATAGCCATGGACACGGTGCGAAACGAATACCTGCTGCATACAAAACTCTTTGCCTGGCTCGTCGTTGATCGAAACCGCACCGATGTTGAGGCGCTGAATAAGAAAGTCTATGCGGAACTGTTCCTGACGCCGGCTACGGATCCCTGGCTGGGATTGTTTTCACCTGAGACTTATGTAGCGCTTGAGGGTGGTGGGATAAGTCGCTGATGCTGAAACAGGAGCGCAAGTCCTAAGCAGATCAGGAAAAAGAAAACCTATAACGATCCACGAAACCACACGAAAAAGCCTTTAGTTCATGTCATTTCGTGTGCTTTCGTGGATCGTCCTTTTCTCCCTTAAAAAGGTTCAAGAAAGGTGAGACTTGGGGCTTTCCTTACCGCATCTTCTGAATGATCGCATCGGCAAATTCCGCGGTCTTCGCAGTCCCACCAATGTCCTTCGTCCGTACGTTGCCTTCCGCGAAGACCTGTAACATCGCATTCTCCGTCTTTTCTGCGGCTTCGCGTTCGCCAAGATGACGAAGCATCAGAATTCCAGACTGCAGCAGCGCGGTCGGGTTGGCGATCCCCTGGCCGGCGATATCCGGCGCCGAGCCATGAACCGCTTCAAACACCGCGCCCTTTTCGCCGATGTTGGCGCCGGGAACCAAACCCAATCCGCCAATGAGTCCGGCGCACAAATCGGAAACTATATCGCCGTAAAGATTCTCCAGGAGCATCACGTCAAACTGTTCGGGCCGCATCACCAATTGCATGCAGGCATTGTCGATGATCTTGTCGTCGGCCTCGATCTCCGTGTACTCGGTCGCTACTTTTCTAAAGCAATCGAGGAAAAGCCCGTCAGACAATTTCATGATGTTTGCTTTGTGGCCGCAGGTGATCTTTTTCCGTCCTTCGCGGCGCGCAAACTCAAACGCGTAACGGGCAATCCGGGTCGATGCTTTCTCCGTTATGATCTTCAGGCTCTCAACCACACCCGGAACCACCACATGCTCCAGACCCGCATAAAGGCTCTCCGTGTTCTCGCGAACAATAACCAGATTAAGTTCAGGGTAGCGGCAGGGTACGTTGGGCAGCGCGCGAATGGGGCGCACGTTTGCATACAGATCGAGCGCTTTGCGCAAGCCGACGTTGACTGACGTGAAACCTTTGCCGATGGGTGTGGTGACTGGGCCCTTGAGTGCGACCTTGTTGCGCGTGATCGATTCGAGCAACTCTTTGGGCAGCGTCTCGCCAAACTTCTCCAACGCCTGCGCGCCTGCGTAATGTGTCTCCCACTCAATCTCTACGCCCGAAGCTTCAATTATGCGCACCACGGTTGAGGCTACTTCAGGGCCGATGCCGTCGCCAGGAATCAGTGTGATACGATGTTTCATAATTAATTTTGGTCTTTGGCCTTTGGTCTTTGGACTTTCCGAAGGGCCTAAGGATACATAGTTCAAAGCCCAAAGACCAAAGGCCAAAGACCTCTCCCAAAACAGACAATTGAGCCTAACAAATCACATGAATGACTTACCCAGGAGCGCCAGTGTCGTGATTGTCGGCGGCGGCGTCATTGGCCTGGCAGTGGCACGCGCGTTGGCTCAGCGCGGGCTCAATGATGTGGTCCTAATCGAGCGCGGTAGTCTGGGGGCCGAGTCATCTTCGGCCGCGGCAGGAATGCTTGCTCCTCAAGCCGAGGCCGATCGCGCTAACGAATTCTTTGAGCTTGTCTGCCAGAGTCGCGACATGTATCCCGCCTTCGCAGCAGCCTTGCTGGAGGAAACAGGCATAGACATTGAGCTCGAAACTACCGGCACACTCTATCTGGCTTTTACTTCCGATGACGCAAAGGAATTGGAAAAGCGGTACGAGTGGCAGCGCAAAGCCGGACTCGCCGTGGAAATGTTAAGCGGTCAGGACGCCAGGCACTTCGAGCCCGCAATTTCCGAGAACGTTTCCGCGGCACTCAGATTTCCACTCGACAGTCAGGTAGAAAATCGTCGTCTAATAAGCGCACTGAGTGCTGCAGCTGAAAAGCTGGGGGTTCGTCTGTTAACGGGCACAACTGTTACAGCCTTGAAAACCGGTAACCGCGGAGTTGCGGGCGCTGAAACTTCGCGCGGCTTTGTTAGTACCAGCACAATTGTCGTGGCGGGAGGCGCATGGACGTCATCGCTGGGGCTGACCGGTGCATCGGGCGCAGCAATTTCAGACATAACACTGCCAAACCTTGGGATTGAACCGGTTCGCGGCCAGATGCTTTGTCTCGAAGCGAACCCACAAATTGCTCGACATGTAATCTACAGTCCCCGGGGATACATCGTTCCCCGGCGTGACGGGCGCCTACTGGTCGGTTCAACTACCGAGCGGGCAGGTTTTGACAGGCGCGTTACCGCGGAAGGAGTTAGCTCACTTCTGTCGGCGGCACTGGAGATATCTCCCCAGATCGGTGCTTTACCGATGACGGCGTCCTGGGCGGGACTTCGGCCGCGTGCCGCTGACGGTTTGCCTGTGCTCGGTCCTTATGCTGAAATTGAGGGGCTCTTTTATGCAACCGGGCACTATCGCAACGGCATCTTGTTAACGCCCATCACTGGCGAGTTAATAGCCGGCGCCATTGTTGACAAGGTGGACTCAACATCCCGGAGTATCTTTTCGCCGAACCGCTTTGACCTTGTTTATGTTAATCAATAATCGTTGCAGAACTGATTTCCTAATCGCGATGAAGTGTCTTAACCGAAAGTATCTGATTGTGGCGTTGCTGTTGGTGGCGGGAATTCCGGTCAGCACCGCTTTTGCGCAGGTGCCCGCGACTTCGCCGGAGAAGAAGGACCCCGCAGCCGCCATATCTGAAACCCGCCCGGCGAAAGTCTTATTCGAAGAAGCCAACACCTACACAACCAGGCGATTCGAGGAGTTTAATAAACAGAAACTCCCTTACGATCAGAAACTCGAATCGCAAACTAAACAAGAACAGCAACGTCTGGCGGCCAAAAGTATCGCCGCTTTGCAAGCTCGAAAGTCCCTGGCCGGCGGTGATCTGTACTACGTTGGCATGCTGAATCACATTGCCGGCAATGCAGACGAAGCGCTTGAAGCGATGCGACGCTATCTGGCAAGCAGGCCCGAGGGAGAAAACGCGCAGATGGCGCGCGCAGTTGTGGTTCTTTACGCAACCAGAAAAGACCTTATTCCTGAAGCGGAGAGCGCCGTCGCAGCTTACGCGAAGAACCAGCCGCAGATCCTGGCGGAGTGGTTTGGCATGGAGACATTAATTACTCAGGCGATGCAAAAGGCGAAGGACTACGCCGGCATGTCAAATCATGCGCAGGAGATGCTCAAAGTTGCCAGGCTGGTGGTCCTCGACAAGAAGACAAACTCTTTCAGGCGTGACGACATGCTTTTTAAGGCGACCTCTTCAATCGCCGAAGCTTACGTCCATTTGAATAAGAAAGAAGCCGCCATCGGGGCAGTCGCTGAATTGCGCCAACTGGCGATCTCGCTGCCTTCCGGTAATCTTCTTCGGTTAGCAAACATCAGCCTCGCGAGCCTTGATCGTACGATTGATCCCCGAGAGATGTTTTATGCGGCGGAGCCTTCAGCGGGAGTTAAACTTCCTGATCTTGTTGCGGCTCAGTGGATTGATCAGGCGCCGGTAAAGCTATCTGACTTGCGGGGCCGGGTTGTCTTATTGGATTTCTGGGCGCCCTGGTGTGGGCCATGTCGAAACACCTTTCCCAAACTGCAAAACTGGCACGAAAGTTATAAGGATAAGGGGCTCGTAATACTCGGCCTGACAAACTATTTCGGCCAGGCCAATGGGCGGCCGCTTACCCATGATGAAGAACTTGCCTATCTGCGCAGTTTCAAGAAGACTAATCGGTTACCCTACGGTTTCGTGGTAGCTGATTCCCAGATCAACGACCTTAACTATGGAGTGTTTTCCATTCCAATGTCGTTTCTGATAGATCGGCGCGGAAAGGTGCGATTCATTGCGATGGGGGCTTCTGAGCGGGAAATCGCAGGACTGGGCAAGATGCTTGAAAAAGTACTTGCGGAACCTTTTACCGCGGACACCGAAACGAAAAGTGCCGGAGTGGCAGCGAAGGATTGATTCCTTCCGACAATCGATTGTCCCGGATTTGCGGTCCAGGCAGGCGGGTTTTAAAGATATGAGAGGTCTCTTTTAGTGGAGAATGCAAACATCACAATTGGAATAGCCTTTGTCGCGGGAATTCTCTCGTTTCTTTCTCCGTGTGTTTTGCCGCTGGTTCCCGGTTACATTTCGCTGATGTCCGGAGTCAGCATCGATAGGCTTAAGGAAGGCGGGTCGGGCTCCAGTGCGCGCAGCGCAGTGATTCTGAATTCATTGGCTTTCAATGCCGGCCTGTCAGTTATCTTCCTCGCCCTTGGCACGACCGCCGGCCTGGTTGGCGCTTCGATTATCAGCAACCCGTGGGTAAGAATCATTGGCGGTCTTATCATCATTGCTTTTGGTTTGCAGTTGATTGGTTTGCTGAAAATATCCGCCCTCTACAAAGACACGCGACTCTTCTCTGATGAAAAGCCTCGAGGGCCGCTGGGATCCTTTACCCTGGGAATCGCGTTTGCCGCCGGCTGGACCCCATGTATTGGTCCAATTCTGGGCGGCATTATCGGTCTTGCAGCGGCCAGCGGCGGGTGGCGTAGCGGCTTGATTCTCTCAGCGTTCTATTCAGCCGGACTGGCCGTACCGTTTCTTCTGACCGGCCTTGGTCTTAATCAGTTTCTGGCTTTCTATAAAAACTTCCGCAAGCATCTGCACAAGGTAGAGGTCGTATCCGGGGTTGTGTTGATAATCGTTGGCTTACTGGTTATGAGTGGCAAATCAACCATACTGACAAGCTCTAGGCTGGCTGCCTGGCTGCCCAATGCCGAGGGTTGGATCAAAGTGAAGCCGGCCGCGCCAACTGTTTCAACCGCGCCCACAGCCAACACTAGTTTTCAACCGGCGCCTCAGGTGCAGTTTCAGACCCTTGCCGGCCAGCCTTTCACGCTCGGTGAACTGCGCGGCAATGTGGTGCTGCTTAATTTTTGGGCCACGTGGTGCATTCCGTGCCGGGAGGAAATCCCCGTGCTCAACGCCATGCAGCATGATCTGGGCGGACGCGGGTTCAAGGTGGTGGGAGCTACTCTGGATGACACCGCAGCGGCTGTTCAGGACTACCAGAAGGAAGTGGCTAAATTCGAATATACTGTGGTGACCGGCAGCGGCGACGCTCAGCCACAGTTGCCGACCACTTATTTGATAGATCGCGAGGGCAGAGTGCGGCAGAGAATCATCGGCGCGCGTGACCGCGCCGGCTGGGAAGCCGTGGTAAAGCCGCTGCTTGATGAAACGGTTTCCACGGCGCAGAAATAAAGAGTTATCGTTCGCAGTAAGGAGTAACAAATCATGAATCGATTATTTGCGGTTCTTATTCTCGTTCTTGCGTGGTCCCCTCTGGCCGTTCGCGCGCAAGCCGGCCACGAGTATTCTCCACTGGTGGAAAAAACAGTTAACTACAAATCCTGGACGCTCAACGATATCAAAGACAATAAACCTGTAGACCTGCGCGAGGCAGTGGCCGGTAAGAAACTGGTGATGGTTGTCTACTTTGCGCCCTGGTGCGGCAATTGGCGCAATGAAGCTCCAGTCGCGGCGAAGCTCTACGAGAAATATAAGGACCAGGGATTTACTGTGATTGGCGTTAGTGAATATGGTTCGCGCGACGATGTGAAGAATTTCTTTGGACCAACCGGCGCGCCTTATCCGGTGGTCAGTGAATCAGAGTTGCGTGAAGATCGCGAGAAGACCCCGCATTACGGTTACCGGCAATTGACCGGTGACGCACGCAAGTGGGGCTCACCATGGAATATTTTCCTCGAGCCGGCGGCGCTGTTGAAAAAGGGAGATGTCCTGACTGAAAAGGCGTGGGTGGTGAATGGTGAACTGATCGAAGAGGATGTGGACAAATGGATCGCCGACCGTTTGAAGACGACAACTGCCTCGGCGATCGAGCCATGTAAAAACTAACTCACTTTCGAACTACCAACCGGACGGGCAGTTTTGCGAAAGGCGCAGGTTCCTATGGAGCCTGCGCCTTTTTGTCGGTAGTCTCAATTTAGGAGATAAGCAAAACGATCCACTAAATCACACCAAACAGCACTAACCTTTGTTCGTGAAATTTCGTGTAAGTTCCTGGATCGTTTTTGCCGGCTGATGGCTAACTCGACCCGCTGGAGGGACCCTTTCTGATTTCACGATTTCCCGGTTCGTTGCTAAGATTGCCGACTCTTTTATGTCCGAAACACTTTAGTTGTCGCGGTGTTGAATAGCGACCGACACGACAAACTAAAGTATGTCGGACAACGGGAAACTTTATGAAACTTCGTTTGCTCTATCACGGCCACTGTTTCGACGGCGTCGCTTCGGCGGCAACGTTTACGCGTTTCTACAAGGAACGTATTCATCCCGAGGCGGAGGTCAGCTACGCGGGCCTGCTGCACCGGCCGGGAAACCTGTTCGATTTCGAGCTGCTCGATGGCGATGAAAACGCTATCGTCGATTTCAAGTATGCGGCGACTGAGCGCCTGACCTGGTGGTTTGATCACCACGAGTCGGCGTTCTTGACTCCTGAAGATGAGGCCCACTTCCGCGCCGGCAAATCGGGACAGAAGTTTCTTGATACCACGCGTAAGTCCTGCACCGAATTCATCGCCGATGTCGCGCACAGTCAATTTGGGTTCAACGATGAGCCGATCAAATCGCTGGTCCACTGGGCGCATATCATCGATGGGGCGCTTTATGAGTCTGCGGCCCAGTGCGTGGAATTGAAAGAGCCGGCGCTGCAGCTCATGCAGGTGATTGAAGCCGACCCGGACGACAGGTTTGTCGAACAGGTGATTCGTGAACTCACGCTGAAGTCACTGGAGGAAGTTGCGAGCAGCGAAGAGGTGCAGCGGAGATTTCAACCTATTCTCAAACAGCACCTGGAGACGCTGGAAGTAATTCGTCGCAAAGCTGTGTTTGCCAATGGCGTGGTGCAGTTTGATCTGGTTGATGAAGGCTACGAAGGTTTCAACAAGTTCATCCCTTATTATCTTTATCCGGAAACAACTTATTCGGTGGCTCTCACACGCGGCTCGCAACGCACCAAGATCTCCGTGGGCTCAAATCCGTGGGCCCCGCGTCCACGCACCCACAACATCGCGAAGATCTGCGAACGCTACGGCGGTGGCGGCCACGCGGTCGTCGGCGCAATTTCCCTGAAGCCTGATGAAGTTGAGAAGGGCCGGGCGATTATGCGGGAGATTGTGGCGGAGTTATCAAGTACAGAAGGCAGTAGGCAGGAGCAGTAGGCAGTGGGCGGTGGGCAGTGGGCAGTAGGCAGATCACCTCACGTTATTTGGTAGCCTGGCTTTATCTTTCATTCGGTCAGAAAAACGATCCACGAAATCACACCAACTTTCACGAACACATTTAGTGTTGGTTTGTGTGATTTGGTGGATCGTTTGCCTACTGCCTTCTGCCTACTGCTCTTCTGCCTACTGCCCACTGTCACTTCGCCATTAGCGCTTCAATCTCATCAGCATTCTTCGGCACTTTCGTCGTCAACACGCGTGGACCGTCGGACGTGCAAAGCACATCGTCCTCAATGCGCACGCCAATCCCGAGATACTTCTCCGGAACATCCTTCGTATCGGGAGCCACGTAAATCCCCGGTTCTACAGTCATCACCACTCCCGGCTCGAGGGCGCGCGACTGTTTGTCGTAGTAATAAATGCCGACGTCGTGCACGTCGATTCCGAGCAGATGTCCCAGACCGTGCATGTAAAACTGCTTGTACTTCTCTTCTTTAATTAGTTCTGCTGGTTTGCCCTTTAGCAGCCCCAGCTGGACCATGCCTTCAGTCAGCATTTCGACCGAGTGCTGCTTCAATTCATCGTGCGTCGTGCCGGGCCTAACCATCTCGACGCAAGACATTTGCGTCTTTAGCACCAGGTCGTAGATTTCACGTTGGCCCTGCGTGTAGCGGCCGTTTATCGGGAAAGTGCGCGTAATATCCGACGCATAGCCTTTGTATTCAGCGCCGGCATCAACCAGGAGCAACTCGCCATCGCGCAGCTCGCCGTCGTTGTTAATGTAGTGAAGCACTGTCGCATTTGGGCCGGCGCCAATAATCGATGTGTAGGATGGCCCGGCCGCACCCTGCCGGCGAAAGATCTGCTCAATCAGCGCTTCAACTTCGTACTCCTTCATGCCCGGCTTCACCGTTTTCATCGCTTCCACATGAGCTTCGGCGGCGATGTCGGCAGCCTTCTGCATTAGCTCGATCTCTTCCGGGCTCTTCAACACGCGCATCTCATGGACGATCGTTGCCGGATCGATGATCGTTCGAGGCGGATGGATTGGTTTGCGATTGAGGGCCCGCATTTCGGCAATCTGGCGAATGATTTTGTTGTCGAGCTCCGTGTTTACGCCCAGCCGGTAATAAAGATTCTCTGCGCCGTCGAGAATATCGGAAAGCCTGGCGTCAAACTCGGCAATCGGAAATGACTCATCAGCCCCAAACTCACTCTTCGCGCCTTCCACTCCGGCGCGTCGCCCAACCCAAATCTCTTGTTCCGGATCGCGTGGTCTAACGAAGAGCGTGTACTTCTCTTCTCGCCCGGGCGCCACCACAGCGATCGCTTCCGGTTCTTCGAAGCCGGTCAGGTAGTAAAAATCCGAATCCTGGCGAAAACGATACTGAGTGTCGTTTGAACGAGTGGCTTCGTGCGCTGCGGGGATAATGGCTACCGACTTTTGATCCATGCGACGCATGAATTCCTCGAGTTGAGATCTGATCATGAACCTGCTCCTCGGAAGATGTTTATTTAAGATTGGGAGCGGCCATTGTACCCGACCGGAACGGAACTGTGGAAACCCCGGCATATTCATTTTCCATTTCTCATTTGACATTTCCCATTGGTCATTGGCCCAGGAGTTTTCCCTGCACCGCTTAGAGAGGTACTTGTGCCCGCCGTCCGAGACGGACAAGTCCGCTTTCTAAACGGAGTTGATTATGAAAGCCCCCGAACTTTCCAACCTGAGAGACTCCTCGACTTGAGTCAGACATCCGAAGGGCTAGCCGCAACACTGGCTTTGGGTGGATAATCCTCAACGAATGAGTCAAACCTTACCACTGCCGGCTAAGTCTGCTCTCCAGGAGATCATCTCCTACGATCCCGCAACGGGCGAGGAGATCGGCCGTGCGCCATTGGCCTCACCCGAAGATGTGCGGCAAGCAGTCAGCCGGGCACGCGCTGCGCAGCCAGCCTGGGCCAACCTCTCTTTCGCGCAGCGAGCCCAGGTGATTTTGAAGGCTCGCGAACTGATGCTCAACCAGCGCGATGAGATTGCTCGACTAGTGTCACAGGAAACAGGAAAGCCCGTTGCCGAAGCGCTCTCGATGGAGATAGTGCCTACGCTTGACGCCATGCACTACTTCGCACACGCGTCCGAAAACCTTTTGCGACCACAGAAAATCGACATCGGGCAATACGGAATGATGGGACGTTCGTCCAGTATTCGGTTCAAGCCTCTGGGTGTGGTGGGAATAATTTCTCCGTGGAATTTTCCTTTGGCGACCCCTCTCGATGAAGTGGTAATGGCCTTGATGGCCGGCAACGCAGTAGTGCTTAAACCCAGCGAGCTGACTCCTCTAATTGCTTTGAAGATTGGCGAGATTTTCAGCGGATCAGGTTTGCCGAAGGGGTTGCTCGAGATACTGACAGGCGACGGCTCAACTGGAGCGGCGCTGGTTGAAGCTCGGGTTGACAAAATTATGTTCACCGGCAGCGTGGCGACAGGAAAACGAGTGGCGGAAGCGGCTGCCAGGTATCTAATTCCCGTTGTGCTCGAACTTGGCGGCAAAGACCCGATGATTGTTTTGGAAGATGCGGACGTCGAAAACGCCGCCCGCGGCGCGGTTTGGGGTGCGTTCGCCAATTCCGGTCAGGCTTGTGCTTCGGTTGAGCGATGTTACGTTCATGAATCGATTGCCCCGAAGTTTATCGAGCGAGTCGTGGCTGAGACACGAAACTTAAGACAGGGAGTTGGAACTGAAGCAGCCGTTGACATAGGCTCTATGACCAACGAACGCCAACTTCAAATTGTCGAGAACCACGTCAACGATGCGGAACAGCGCGGCGCAAAAATACTTACCGGCGGACGGCGTGGTCAGAATCCAGACGGCTTCTTTTATCCCCCTACAGTGCTGACGAATGTCCATCACGACATGACCATCATGCGTGACGAAACCTTTGGTCCCATCTTGCCGGTGATGACCTTTGAAACAGATGACGAAGCAGTGAAGCTGGCAAACGACAGCATCTATGGTTTGACCGCCAGTGTCTGGACAAAAAATATTGCCAGAGGACGACGGATTGCTGAGCGGATTGAAGCCGGCACCGTGATGGTTAACGAGGTGGTGTACACACATGGCATCGCGCAAACTCCATGGGGTGGCGTCAAAGACAGCGGCTATGGCAGAACCCATGGACGCGCGGGTTTACTGGAGCTGGTAACGCCCCAACACATCCACGTAAACCGCATCTCTTTCTTACCCGACCTCTGGTGGTTTCGCTACAACCAGAACGCGGCCCGGCTCTTTAACGGCCTGGCTCGGCGGTTTACTACGGGCAGCTTGATGCAAACCTCTCTCCTTCTGCCGCAGATCGTCCGGCGTTGGCTCGAGCGGCGCAGTTAGATTTCGTCCAAAAAAACTTCCCCCGGGCTGGACAATGATGTTATATTGCCTCGCCCCGGACCGAAATCTCACTTTAACCTTAAGGAGCAATATGAAAAGAATTCTCGGTGTTTCATTAGCTATCGCCGTGTTCGCGGCCTTCGGAATGATGGAATCGGCAAGTTCGCAGGGTAATACTCAGGAATTCGCCAATCAAAAGAAAATTATCGCTCGAGCCCGGCATAATAACGACGACGTGCCCAACAATAATGCGCATCCCGGCGGAGGCGCCAAACCGACTGGCAATAATGGGATCGTCTACCACGGCGGACCCCTGATGGGAGTGGTCGGTGGTTCTCCCGTTTATGCTTATTACATTTGGTACGGTGACTGGAGCGGCAATAGTGCGGTTACCATTCTTACCGACCTTGCTCAAAACATCGGCGGTTCGCCCTACTACAACATTAATTCCACCTACTACAACGGCAGCAATGCCCACGTTGTAAACTCGGTCACCTACGGCGGAAGCACTACAGATAACTACTCTCGTGGAACCTCGCTCAGTGACTCTGCCATCCAGGGGGTCGTGAGTGACGCCATAACCAGCGGCCGGCTGCCGAACAATACCAGCGGCGTTTACTTCGTGCTTACCTCGCAGGATGTAACCGCCTCCTCCGGGTTCTGTACTCAATACTGTGGCTGGCATACTTACGGGACGATTGCCGGCAGCAATATCAAGTACTCATTCGTAGGAAACTCGGCCCGTTGCCCTTCAGCCTGTCAGGCACAGAATGTTGGGCCAAACGGCAATGCCGGCGCCGACGGCATGGCTTCAATCATTGCCCACGAGCTTGAAGAAGCTGTCACTGACCCGAACTTGAATGCCTGGTATGACCGTCGCGGTATGGAAAACGCTGACAAGTGTGCCTGGACCTTTGGTTCGACTTACACGGTCAACGGTGCGCTAGCCAACATGAGACTGGGCAGCCGTGATTACCTGATCCAGCAAAACTGGGTTAACGCGTCTGGCGGCTACTGCGCCAAGCTCTACTAACCCTCTTACAGAAGCCCATGCTTGGGCAGGAAACAAAAGCCACCGGCGGACGCAATCTGCCGGTGGCTTTTTACTTTTCTGTCTATTCATCTTAGGATCCCTCCCTCCAGTTGGTATTCCCTTGTCGAAAGAGAACAACGGTTTTGTGGAAGGCTTTCATGCACGGGCGCGAGCGCGCACATCACGAGCGAGATAACAATCGCCTGGTGCGGCCGTTTGAGTGGGGACTTTCCTACATCAGCGATCACGTTAACGGCGAAGACCCACGCGCGGTGCTGCGTCGCCATACCCGGGAAACAATGACCCGGAGCGAGACTTTTTACGCGCTACCGGAAATTCCGGATTTCGAATTAAATGACGATCAACTTACCTGGACCAGCGCCATTCACACGCCCTCTCCCGATAACAACCTTGCCCGCGCTCGTTACTTTCCCGTGAAGTCAAAACGGGCCCGGCATCCGCGTACAGCGGTGGTGGTGCTGCCTCAATGGAATGCGCAACCCGAAAGCCACGTCGAGGCGTGTCGCATTTTCAATTTTATTGGGATGTCCGCGCTGCGTTTGACGCTTCCTTATCACGAACAACGCCGGCCTGCCGAACTGCAACGCGCCGATCATCTGGTGAGCACAAACGTCGGTCGCACTATTCAATCGATGCGACAGGCGGTACTTGATACACGGGCCGCGGTAAGATGGTTGAAGAACCAGGGATATGAACGCGTTGGCATACTGGGGACAAGCGTGGGTTCGTGCATCGCGTTTCTCGCCTTCGCTCATGAGCCGGACATTAACGCCGGCACCTTCAATCACGTTTCAGGTTATGTGGCTGACGTTGCCTGGCGCGGACTATCCACTCGCCATTTGCGGGAAGGGTTTGCCAATCATTTAACTCTGGAGGAGTTACGTGAATACTGGACGCCGATTAGTCCGGTGCCCTTTATCACGCGGCTGCCAACAATGGGCCATCGTCCGATGCGCTTCATTGCTGCGCGCTACGACCTGACATTTCCACTCGATCTTACCCGCGACACGATTGCCGAAGCCAGGCGCCATCATTTGCCCCTCGACGTTGTCTGGCTCTCGTGCGGGCACTACACGATGGCCGCGATGCCCTGGAAGGCTATCGACGCCTGGAAGATTGCTACCTTCATGCGCAAGAATCTGTGAAGGCCTGAGGAGAAATAATCCGCAGATTACGCAGATTACGCAGACAAAAGAAGAAGTCGCATATGAGACTGAACTCTTTTTGACCAATAATAGTGCCACGCAACTCCATCAACCATCTTCTCGACCAGCTCGATGAATTGAAGAGTCGATTCGGTTTACGCGAAAGCCGTAGTGTCGAACAGATTCTTTCTCGCATTGTGGGACAAAAGGCGAACGACGCCGAGACTCTGATTCGGCTTCACGAAATGCTTCTATTCGTGAGTGCATATCCACAAAACGCGCGTGTCAAACAACTGGCAGAATCGTTGCTCAAAAGCTTTGAGAAGAGAGTTGTTGCTGCCCGCGAGGTGGGTGTTGATCTTTCAGCGCTGGACCATCCGGAGGTGTCCGGAGTTATCGGCCGGGCCGTCATAGACACTTTTACTTATCCCGTTGTTCGTTGGCTGGTAAGGCGTGAGCAGACTCGCGTGGCACTTGACTGGGATTGGTTTGAAGATGAAAACCGCCTGGCGGAAATCTGGCCGCGGTTTTTGCCACTCTTTGAGGAGGATGCTTCGGTCGAAGCCAACGTGCCTTACCAAACCTGGCTGCGTGCTGCGAGCGCCGGTTCAGTGAAAGATTTGGTGTGGCTGGTTCAAAGATTCGAGGCGCTGGCAAAGTCGGACAGCAAAGCCGAAAAAGAAATAGCCGAACTTTTTAATGCGCAGCAGCTCTACGTCCGCTGGACGCCGCCCTTTCGCGCGACCCGCACCGGCATGCGGATTCCGGTGCAGAAAATCTTCTATCATCGCGAGCCGCTTATTCAGAGAAGAGATGTTTCATTCAAGGACGAATTGGAAAAGCCGGCGACTCCGCTAATACAGCTCCCGTCGAAACAAGGCGAAGCCATTTTGGACATGGCTCGCCAGGCTTCAACCGTTCGCTATCGTGAGCTCTATGGGTTTACTCATGGCGACCCGAATAAAGTCTTCAAAACTAATATTGGGCGCGGTGTGGACCTCTTCATCATATGCTTGCCGCCCCAACGTCGCTTGCCTTTGCGTGCCTATCACGCGGCGATGATCTTCAAGAACGGGGTGCCGATCGGCTACTTCGAGGGCATTTCCTTGTTCGAGCGAATGGAAAGTGGTTTTAATCTTTATTACACCTTTCGCGACGGGGAAACTGCGTGGCTCTACGCGCGGACTCTAAACATCTTTCGTCATCTGCTGGGCGTAACCGCTTTTTCTCTTGATCCGTATCAGATCGGTTATGAAAACGAGGAAGGTATCGAGTCGGGCGCATTCTGGTTTTATCGCAAGCTTGGTTTTCGTCCTACTAATCCTGCGGTAATGAAGCTGGTCTTGAATGAGGAAAGGAAGATGGCCGCCAAACCTGGTTATCGCACCAGCGCCCGGACGCTTCGTAAGCTCGCGCAGGGTTCAATGATTTTCGAGCTGGATAATCCATCGCGGCGATCGCCGAATGGTTCAAGACCTGGCGACTGGGATCGGTTTCAAGTTCGAAACATTGGCTTGGCGGTCCAAAGGCGCATGGCGGCGAGATATCGAGGCGATGTGGAGAGCTTTCGAGCGGCGGCGTTAGAAGAACTGGAGCACGTCCTGGGCCTGAGCACAAAGGACTGGCGGGAAGTGAAATTTACGGTATTGAGCGACTTCTCCGTCGCGCTGTCCCTGGTTGGGGATCTGGGCCGATGGAATGAAGTTGAAAAAGAAGCGTTAGTGAAAACCGTTCGCGCCAAGGCGACTTCGGATGAAAGCCACTATTTGAAACTGATGCAGAAACATGAGCGATTGCGTAGAGCCATGATCAAGCTGGGATCGCAATAATGATCCATGGAAGTCTCTCAGGTCAGGAAGGCTTCTTCCTCCGTGCCATCTCCGTGAACTCTGTGCCTCTGTGGTAGTGCACCAAGAGAAACACCCACCACAGAAACACCGAGTTATCAGAGGCTGCACAGAGACTTGTGTCATCGAGATTTATGAACAAGGCTTAACCGCAGACCAGCAGGCGATGCTCGAGGATCTTGTCATCTGAGAAGTTTTCCAGTTTCTGAAAGTATTCTGCATCTCGATCCAGAGCTTTTTCAGGAATCAACCCAACTATTTCTGTGCGCACGATTTCCACGCCGGCTCGTTCGGCCTCTCTTCGCACCGCCTCGTAAGCTTGGGTCACGCCGGTGACTTCGTAGTTGACGATGTTCATCGACACCTGCACCAGTCCACGAGAGGACAATTCAAACCCGAGCGCTTTAACAAAAGGTAAGCCACCGTGTCTGGCCCGGACTGAGCGCGCAATTGTTCTGGCGATTAAGACGTCAGTTGTGCGCAGGTTGACATTGAAGGCAATCAAAAATGGTCGCGCGCCCACGGCGATCGCTCCGGCAGTCTCATGCACGACGAGCGGACCCACATCCGGGGCGCGGTTTGGATCCACTGCAATTTGCTCGCGTAATAACTCCAGAGCGCCGCGTCTTACGTCTTCAAGATTTATCCGTTCGGGTCTGATCGCGGCGCGCTCATAGAAAAAGACAGGAATCGAAAGCTCACCCGCGATACGTTCGCCTGCCTGGTGCGCCAGTGCCGCACAGTCCTCCATCGAAACGCCTCGTATCGGAACAAATGGCAGCACATCCGTAGCGCCCAAACGCGGATGCACTCCACTATGGGTTCGCATGTCGATCAATTCAGCCGCCCGGGCAACAGCGCGCACGGCGGCTTCCACAATGAAATCGGGTTCGGCAACGAAGGTGATAACCGAGCGGTTGTGATCGGGATCGATGTGAGTATCAAGCACGCAGGCCGTTTCGACAGACTGGATAGTCTGAACCAATCGCTCGACCGTTTCAGTCTTGCGGCCTTCGCTGAAGTTTGGTACACACTCGACCAGATTGCCGATTGCTGTTTGCCGCTTGCCGATTTCAGTGTCCTCCATCAGGGATTTAGCTTAACATTTGATTTCAACAGCTGATGAACCTAAATCAGCAATCGGCAATCGGCAATTGGAAATCGGCAATGCCTAACGATCGTTTCATTGAACAACGCAAGACGGCCTGGCAACGACTGGAAGAACTGCTTAAGTTGCTGGACAGCAGTTCGCTGCGTCGACTGCATCGCGAAGAGGTGCGCGAGCTGGGCCGAATCTATCGACGGACAGCGTCTGACCTCGCAGTGGCGCGGGCTGAATCGCGCGATCCTCGTCTCATCAATTATCTGAACAGTCTCGTAATCCGCGCGCATGGCCGCATCTATCAAGCTGACGCGCAGGGCAGCTCGCGTATCAAGGAGTTTTTTACGCGTGACTTTCCGCAAACGTTCCGTCGCACCTGGCGCTACACCGCAGTCTCCTTCAGTGTCTTTCTACTATTCAGCGTAATCGGCTTCGTCGGAACGAAGTTCGATCCAGAGTTTTCTGAACTGGTCGGCGTGCCGCCTGCGTTTCGCGAACTTTACATAGAAACGAAGGTGCACTGGTGGGAAGATCTAAACGAAGCTAACCAGGTCGGCGCGAGTTCGATATTTACACACAACATTCAGGTGACAATTTACACCTTTGCGTTTGGCGCCTTCTTTGGCGTGGGCACTTTGTTTTACCTGGCGTATAACGGAGCAACGATCGCGTCGGTACTGGCTTTGACTTACCGTGCTGGTTTCGGTAATGACCTGCTCACGTTTATGGCAGGCCACGGCGTCATCGAGCTTTCGTGCATCTTCATTGCAGGCGGCGCCGGCCTGCTGATTGGAACAGCATTGCTGATGCCCGGCGATCTGTCGCGAGCGGACGCACTCAAGCAGCGCGGTAAGGATGCAGTTCGTCTGATGATGGGGGTCGCCGTATTGCTTGTGGTCGCCGGCATCATTGAAGGATTTATCTCGCCGGCGCCCATTCCGGCGGGAATCAAGTTTAGCGTCGCGGCAATCACCGGCATGTCGCTCTATTCTTATCTGTTGCTGGCCGGACGCGATCAGGAAGACATCGGAGAGGTCGCGGATAAGGGGTAAGGAGAAATACTGAACGATAGCCTGAGGTTAGCGTATTAAGTTCCAGCAGGTCAGTTTGGTGTCCGATAAGCTTTAGGAACCTCTGATAAAGCGGCTTCGACGCTTCGCGTGCCTTTGTTTAGAGGTGGGCACCGCCCACCGGTACAACGTGGGAGACACCATTCACATAAATGATCATGCCTTAATTATTTACGCGGTTCGTTTCGTCCAGGTCGCACCGTGGGCGGTGCCCATCTCTAAACAAACCTTGGTGCTACGCGGATGTCAAAGTTAATGGAAGAAGTGGACGGAACGAGTGGCTTGTCCCGCACCAGTAATGTCTTACGAAGTGTGTTAAGCGGCGACATTGAAAGCGGGCGTCAACGCCTTGCGCGGGCCCTCGAAAAACTCGGCTACCACGTGATCTCTGAAGACCCTCTCTATGCGCGTCGGGGCGCGCGCGGGTGGGCGGTGTACTATTGTTCATTTAATATCCTGGACTATCCCCGAAAGCTAAAGATCGGCTTAAAAGTCCTGGGCCCTAACGCCACGCTCGCCACCTTCGACTATGCAGCTGAGCATTTAGGTTCTGTCTCGTTTAAGAGTGACCGGCATACACTCAGGTTGGAGGCGGAAGCCATCATTGCGCTTGCCAGCCAAAGCGGCACGATCACTCTGTGCACAGCCTGTGGGACCAACCAACCCGACGACTCGCGGTTTTGCCGCGTCTGTGGCGCCCCAAATGTGGGCGGTGCACCTGCCGAATTAGAAGTGTTACGTCTGGCGGCCGGCGCTCGTGCCGGACACCATTTGATCACTGCATCAATTATTTGGGCAGTAGCTCCGTTGATGGCCGCATTGATCGGAATAATATTCCTGGGCGCCAACCGGGGCGGACTGACGATGGGACTCCTGGCAGCGATGTTTGGAAACCTGATCATATTGATTTGCGTGCTCAGGGCTTCACGCAAAACTGTCAAGCCGGCCTCGCCTCAACCGCAAGTGCATCCAGGTAATCTTTTACAGCCGGACCTGATCAGGGAGTCGGCTGTGCTTTCAGGTTCCCCAGGGTCATTTCCAGAGCAGAAATACGTCACCGAGGGCACCACGGAACTACTTACTCCTAAACCGAAGGAAAGAGAGAAAGAGCTCGTTTATCGAAAGGGGAGAGATACATCACCAACAGGCTAGATTACCCAGAGCGGGGGCAAGCCCACCTTCCTGACCTGGAGATTTTCATGGTCGCTCGTTTTCATTTTCGTTTTGAGAGCCTTTCGACGTTCATATCCTCAAGATAATTAATCTCTGGGTAAGTTCACGGGCTTGCCCCCGCTCTTACTAGATTCACTGTTGCTCTTACAGTAAACCTCGCTCTTTTACCTGTAGATATTTTTCTAATATGGCCGGCGCCAACGCTGCGGCGGTGACGTCGAGCGCCAGCCCACCTTGCGATTCTACCCGGCGTAACGCGGCTTCGCGCAGGTACATGATTTCCTCGGCCACAGATTGCGTAAACAATTCACGCGCATTCGTAGGGGCATTGCTAACCACCGCTTTAAGATCGCGATCGGCGATTGTTACAACCAGAGGGAGATGACGTGGTCGCAGTAGTTTCAGCGAGCTTAAAAGTTCCTTTGAACCTTCCTCATCGACCAGGTCGGTCAATAACACTACCAGCGATCGCCTCTTGCTATTCGCGGCGACAAACTCAAACGCACGAGAATAGGATGGCTCGACCATCTCCGGCTCAACCGAGTAGAGCGCCTCAAGCGCTGCATCCATGTGATCGCGCCCGCGGCTGGGCGGCAGGAAACTCTTAATCTTCCGGCCGAAGACCAGCAACCCCGCATTATCTCCGGCCCTTGCGGCTGCGGACATCAGCGCCAGCGCGGCGTGGACCGCCGAATCCAGCTTCGTTTCCTGCTCGATGCGTGCCGTCATCAAACGTCCGCCATCGATGGCAATTAGAATGGTCTGGTCCCGTTCAATCTGATACTGGCGCGTCGTCAACTTTCCTCGTCTGGCCGTGGCGGTCCATGAGATGTGTCTTAACTCGTCGCCGCGAACATAATCACGCATCGACTCAAATTCCCGGCCTTCTCCGCGCCATGATGTTTTTCGGTGAGAAGAAACCAGGGAACGCGCTCCCAGAGCTTTCAACTCGGCCTCGCGTGCTCGCCGCATGTTTGGGTAAACTTTGACTGCGACCGGTTCACCCGATCGTGTTTCACACCACACCAGTTTCCAACGCGAAAGAAATCGCACTGCTACTTCACCAAACTCAAAGCGTCCACGTCTCGGCGGCGTAAGTCCGTAGACCAGGGCCATCGAGCTTTGTGCGTCAATCTGGAGATTCGCCTCGCGCAAGCCCGCCAGCTTCATCTGAGGTGGGTATTCGTCTTTGATCGCCAGCGAAATCGCCTGGGCGCCAGAGTTCTGAATATTGATGTTAACTTCTGTCTCGGCGCCCACGGCAAATCGCCCGCTGAACTCGCGTGTGATGCGGACGGCCGCGGGCAGCTTGCTGCGACGAGCATCGACTATTGCCAGCACCAGCAGCCCGATGTCGTAAGCCAGGGCCACCCAACGCAACCAGGGGCGGCCCCAGGAGAGGGAAAGCAGGATGAGGCCCAGTGCCAATAGCAGATAGAAGAGTTTGCTGAAAACAAATCGCATGGAGCAACAGAGGTCAGAAGTCAGAGATCAGAGATCAGAGGTCAGAAGTCAGAGGTCAGAAGTCAGAGGTCAGAAGTCAGAGGTCAGAAGTCAGAAGTCAGAAGTCAGAGGTCAGAGGTCAGAGGTCAGAGGTCAGAGGTCAAGATCAGAAGTCGGAGACGGGATGTTAATTATCAAGGTCCAGCAACAATTTAGTGCCATTTCGTGTGATTTGGTGGATCTGATCTCTGACTTCTGACTTCTGATCTCTGACCCCTGACCTCTGACTTCTGACCTCTGACCCCTGACTTCTGGCCTACCTTGGCACTTCGGCGCTTTTCAGAATATCGGTAATAACGGCGTCGGGCGTGGCGCCGTCGAGTTCAGCCTCGGCGCGCAAAGTTAATCTGTGACGCAGCACTGGCCTTGCCACATCGCGCACATCGTCAGGTGTAGAGAACTCCCGGCCGCGAATTGCAGCCAGCGCCTTGGAGCACAACAGCAACGCCACTGATGCGCGCGGACTCGCCCCGTAGTGAATAAAAGGGTGGTTGCGTGTGCGGCGGACCAGGTCTACAGCATAATGCTGTACGCCCGGTTCCATGCGCGCCGTGCTGACTTCACGACGGCAACGAGAAATGGCATCTGCGTCCGCCAGCGGCTGGATATCGACGTCGTTCAAACGTCTCGAGTTAAAGCCTGCATCCCAGTTTGCCACCACCTGGCGCTCATCCTCCTCGCCCGGATAGTCGAGGAGGATCTTTAGCATGAACCGATCGAGTTGAGCTTCAGGCAGCGGGTAAGTCCCCTCGTATTCGATTGGGTTCTCGGTGGCCAGCACGGTAAAAATCGGGGAAAGCAAGTGACCCTCGCCGTCTATTGTTACTTGCCGCTCTTCCATCGCTTCGAGCAGCGCTGCCTGCGTCTTGGGCGGGGTGCGATTAATCTCATCTGCCAGCAGAATGTCGGTGAACACAGGACCTTGTCGCAGATTAAACGTCGAGGTAGCGACATTAAAAACGTTTGTCCCGGTTATATCCGAAGGCATCAGGTCGGGCGTGAATTGTATCCGGCCGAAATTTGCGTTGATGATCCGCGAGAGCGTCTTTACCGTAAGCGTTTTCGCCGTGCCCGGAACCCCTTCGATTAGTGCGTGGCCCTCCGCCAGCAGGGCCACCAGGATCTGTTCGATGGGTTCATCCTGACCAACGATTATTTTGCTGAGCTCGCGCCGGATGTGGTCGACAGTTGAGGAGACGTATTCAATCATTTTTGGTTTTGTAAACTACTTCTAATCAGGTTACTTGAAGTCTTAGAACAAAGATCAAAGTACAAAGAAGGATTTTCGTCAAATGTTTTGGGCCGTCTGCTTTACTTCGCGAGACCGCATGCGCAGGCCCAGTTTTATTTCAACTTCGCGCAGCCGCCTCACCAGGTGAATCGATTGCCGTTCGCTGATAGCACCGCCATTTATCGCTTCTTCTGCCTGCCGCATCAATGTTTCCAGTTGATGAGCATGCAACGTGGAACGATCGGCCACTCGCTTTGCGATCTCTGAACGCGGGCTGTTGTAATCCATTGCCGCGTACCGCGCCAGAACTCTCCTGGTCCGGGAATAAACATTCTCAATCGCCAGGTCGAAAGCCTTCGCGCGTTGCTGCAGCTCAGCCATAGATGCCACAAACTCCAAACTGGATCTGCGGTCAACCACCGGTAACGGCAACGGACGCGCAAACCGGCGTCCGCGAGTCCAAACCATAAGCAGGATTAGCAACACTATCTGGCCGCTGATTGCCAGCACGGGAGTGCCGGCAAAGTAACTCACAAACGCGTTATGCGTGACCCCGCGGCCCTGGTGAAATTCATCGAAAGCGATCACCCCATCAGAACTCGAGAGAAGATTGATCGCCAGTTGCAGATTATCCCTGAGACCAATGCCTACATTTGCAACGATGAAAGGATCGCTCAGCAAAACAATTCTGCCCTGGCCATGCGGGTAATCGAGCAACACGACGGCATTTGACGAACTTAAATGAACGACCGGAGCCGGAGAAACAGCTTTGACTGCTTTGGCTGCCTCGCCGGCGCTGGTTGAGGAGTCAGTATTTGGATTGGCAGGGGGCGGCGGTTCTTCATCGTCCTCGAAGGGCGTGTTGTGTGCTTGATTGGCCTTGGCGGCTGCATCTTTCGACGCGGAAAACTTGATCTGCGAGAAAAATTTCGACGGCATCACCGACTCGACGTCACGAGTAAAAACCGTAGGCTGAACCGGCAACAGCGGTTTCACGCCTTCAGTCATTTGTTCTTGATTTGCCGGGTCGACCCCGAAGCCGGGATAGTCCCGGAATTCCGTGTTGATGGTCCAATCTCCCGAAACAGGCAACAAAAAGGTTTCGGGACGCCGATCAATTATTACCAGTCGCCCTCCCCGCTTGACCCAAAGCAGCAGGCTTTTGGCTTCATCTTCCTCAACCGACAACGGAGTCTTGCCAATAATCACAAAAGTTTCTACCTGCCGGCCGCTATCGCTGAGGAGTTTCTCCGGAGCCTCTCGCCAGCGCATCACTTTGTAACCAGACTCACTTAACAGCTCGTAAAGAGCGCGAGTCCCGGTGGCCCTCGCGTTATAGGTGGATCGGTTAGGTGCGATCTCTGAATCGGGCTTCTCGTCTTCACTAACGTAGGCAAATGAATTGATAACTATCAAAAGCCCTAACGCCAGCACTATGCTTATGATGATTCCGAAACGTTGACGCATAAGGACAATAATTAGCCGCGGATAAACGCAGATTCGCGCGGATTAAGAGCCGCGTCGAAAAGACCGCGATCCTGTATGGTTAACGGTTTTGAGTTCAATCCCATCCGTCTTGTTCTTATCACTTATCCGCGTCTATCCGCGTTCATCTGCGGCTAAGACTTCTTTGGTTTGGCAGCCATTCATCTTCGCAGAGCATGGTTGTATGCAGAACGAAACGCCAGCCAATCGCTTTCCGTGGCGCTAGCCAATCCGTACCAGTGTTGCTCAAAGCTGTCGGTTAATTGTTTCACGTCGCCATAAAGAGGTTGAACTTTGCGGACCGCCCGCAAGTAGTCGCGATTGGTTTTGTATTGTGCCAGACTGATGATCTTCCGCTCTCCTAATTCGACCAGGAGCGCGATGTAGGCTTTGCGGATCGCCGCGCGCAACTCACCTCGTCGTGCCAGCGTCTCTGCCTCCGATAAGAGGTCGGTGGCTGACTGATCGGGTTCGAGTTTTTCGCCCAGGACAATTCGCGCCTGCTGTTTTGTTTTCTTTGCCGGTCTGCGGCTGCGAAGCAAGCGCGGCAAAAACAATTTCACCACATATGCCAAAACCGCTATTGCCAGAACAATAATGAACACCTGGGCGATCTGCGTCAGAAAACCCGCGCTGCCGGGGGCCAGCGGTTTGGGCTTTGGGAACAGATTCATAAACCATTCAAGAAACTGTTTGACCATGCGTGTCAACGCGCTCTGTTCTTGAACCTTTTGAGCGAATTCCGGCCGCTTGAGAATCTGCGCCAGCTTGCGGCTTCGTTCAGCCTTACTTCCGCCGGTTGCCGCGGCCGGCGTTTCAAGCTCCGTGAGACGGTCGTCCAGCGCCTTAACGCGCTCCGTTATTCTCCGAAGAAGATCGTAGCGCTCCTTCGTCCTGGTAGACGCATACACGTCGAGATCCTTGTGCAGCCATGAATTATCGACGTCGAAGGTTTCATCCCTCAGTTCAACTGATTCAGTCGGGGGTAATAGCCCGCGGACACCCTGTACCGTCTGGGCATCGCGCACGGCGTACGCCGCGTCGCTTTCAGTTTCGTCAGACTGGGCTAAAGCGTCGAGCGCGGTTAAGGCTTGCCGGACATGCCTGTGGTATTCGTTGATGGGAATTGCCTGGACTGTGGAAGCGCCCAGGAAAAGAAGACCGACCGCACACAACATCCGCAGGCCAAAGAAGAGACGATGATCTGTTTGCGAGGCAGACCCGCGCTTTGGTGATGTAGGCTGCATTATCGAGTCTTACCTTAGGCCCAGTGGCCTCCCCGGCGGTCCTAAGGGCGGGCGCATTCCTCGTCCCGGCTCTGCGGAGATTGCCGGTGCAAAAGGTGACAGGACATTTAGCTGTGGCATCGGTGGCAATTTCTGTGATGCCATTAACTCGATATCATAACCCTCATGTCTGACTCGTTCGTCAACATACAGTAACGACATGCCGAGCATCCAGACCGGCGCCAACATGATCGAGCTGAGGGGTTCCAGCACGCTGTAGGCGATGGCATACCAAACTGGCCATTGCGTGGCGTTCCATGGCGACGGATCTATTCCATTCAAATAACCGTACCACCCAAGAGGTATCACCAGAATCATCAACGCGGAATAAGTAACGAAGATGATGAAGATCGTCATCGCCATCAGCCGGCGAACATTGCCCTTTGCCAGTGAAAAGCTTCTGCTAACGGACTCGAAGACGCGCTTGCCTTCAACCAGCATCACCTGGGGAACGTAAGCTACTTTGCCCGCCATGAAGAAAAACAACCAAAGAGCTACGGCAGTCGCGAACAGAAAGCCAATAACACCGACCAGGGCCGAAAGCCATATCGGCGCCCATTGTCCTAGAAAAATGGCTCCTAAGGAGATGAAAGCCACCACCATGTACCAACCGAAAAACCCAACAGACGAAGCGATTCCCAGCCAGAACATCATGATGATAGCTGCGCCCAACAAAGACCAGAATCGGGAGCGCACTGCCGCGTAAGTTGTGCGCGCCAGGACTGGTTCATTCCAGAGCAGGTGGGTTACCAGATTACGCGAAGCGCCACCCATGACGATGAGGCTAAACAGGTGGCCCCCGACCAGAAACGTCAAACCTACAAAGCCCAATAAGAAGTAGAGGCCCAGCTCGGCACTGCTTGAAGTTGAAAAAAGCTGACGCCAGGCAATGGCCCACAAGACCGATCCAATCGCAGAGACGAATACCGGTGGCGCGGCAATACGAATTAGAACAAACAGGTGGCGACGATAAAGCCGGACCGCGCGGTCGATCAGGTCACCGGCTCCGAGAGGCACGATATGGAGGTCGTTTGGCGGCATTGTTAGCTGGTACTACTGGACATTGCGCTCGATGTAGCCATGCGAGACTGCCAGGCAAAACTTATTTCTCTTGGACAGAAAAATCTTATCACGCATGTCGCGGCAATGTCTCAGCTTGACTTGACCGGGTTGAGGCCCAACTTTGAAAGATAAAATAACGATCCACCAAATCACACTAAGAAACACGAACTTTTTCTAAATGAAATTTCGGATAGTGTCCTAAGTTCAACTCTTTGCGTGATCTTTGCGTCCTTGGCGCTCTTTGCGGTTAATTGTTTTAAAGGCTTTATTACCGCAAAGTAACGCAAAGAACCGCAAAGGCGCGCAAAGAAATTCTTCAAATTAGGGCTTTGCCGAATTTCGTGTGACCTTAGTGAAATTTCGCGTGACTTCGTGGATCGTTTTTATCAATTGACGAAAGAAAGCGCGTTTTGTTCTGATAACCGTTTTTGGAGTCGGCACAGATTTCCGCTAATATCTCCGAGCAATTCCTGAACTCTAAAGTGCCCCTGTAGCTCAATGGTTAGAGCAGCAGACTCATAATCTGTTGGTTCGGGGTTCGAATCCCTGCGGGGGCACCAATCATATCAAGACGTTAGAGAGAGCCGTGCGAGTCGCGTTCAATCATCATTATTGATGGGGCCAAATTAACGCACATCTTCCGCAGCTATCTGGTACCACCACGAAGCCGTCGCCAGCGCCAAGCCCGGTGAGCTGATTCTGATCGTCCCTGAGTTACTTATCTGGCCATGCGCTTTTATCCTGATAACGCATGTGCCGGTGCTTAGATTATCAGGCAGTCTGAAGGTCACTTGCGTGAAGTCAAAGTTGTTCACAGATCGCACATCTTCCGCAGCTATGTTGTAAATCTGATTATTAGAGTCAACCAGATTAACTACGACGGAAGAGGAGTTTTCGCCGGGCGCGAGTTGAAGGTTCGTCACAAAGACAATTACTCTCGTATTGCGATCACTTCCCAGGTTGAGCAGATCCGCTGCATTCACCACAGGGAACGGATCTCTGAGAAACAAAACTGAATCTAACGCCGCCACTTGATCCACGGCAGGGCCAGAAGTGTCGAGGATTAGTTGAATTGGGGCCGGCGCCGAGCCGAAGAAAGCTGATTGATAAACTACAAGCGAGTTGGAAGCTGGTACCACCACGAAGCCGTCGCCGGCGCCAAGCCCGGTGAGCGGCACAGCACTCCCCTCCTCTGGGGATTGCACAGCGGCTCCTACGCTCCCGGTCCAGACGTTGGAACCGGTGGTCGCATTTAGAGCGTAGAGCTTGCCGCTGGTGGAACCTATGTACACGTAACCATTAACGACAATCGGCGCAGAGCTAAGCGTGCCGTCACCAGTGAACGACCACTGCACAGCCCCCGAAGCAGCATCGCGCGCCTCGAGAGCGGTGCCATTGAGAAAGAATCCGGTAGAGCCGCTGAATGCCGGCGCGGGGCCCGCCGAGAAGCCGCCCAGCACCGCGCCGGTTTCGGCGTCCAACACTAGATTGCCAGTGATATTGTCGCGCGCGTACAGGCGGCCACCGAACAGTACTGGTGTTTTTCCTCCTCCTCCTCCGCAGTTCCCGGCGTGGTGCCAGATCCTGGTTCCATTTTGCGGCGAGAAGTCGTAGGCCTGGTTGCAGACGTAGTCCACATACACTCCCGTTGCAGAGACTGCCGGCGAGCTATTGTTGCCATTCTCCACGGATGCCGTCCATAGGACGGTCCCGTCCTGCTCGGAAACGGCGTACAAAGTGCCGGCCGAGCCTGCTCCTCCGGTATACACGATGCCCCCAACCGCGGTCGGCGCTGAAGTAAAATCCGATTGCCCTTGAAGCTCCATCGCCCACAGTTGGGTGCCTGAATTCGCGTCGAAGGCGCGGAGAATACCATTGTGGTTCAGGGCAAATACGCGCCCCCCGTCATAGGCGATGCCGGACCAGTAACGGGTTCCTCCGAGATCGATCGGTCCCCATAAAGAGGCGCCGGTTGCTTCGTCGAGAGCATAGAGTTTTGTTCCATTGCTGCTCTGGTTGGCAACAGTGATGAAGATCCTACCTCCCACGACGAGCGGATAGGAAACCGGACCACCCAAGTCGCGGAACCAACGCTGCGTCAAGGGTGGAGTAACCGCATCGGACTGCGATCCCGTATGGGCGGGATCGATTTGATATGCGACCGCTGAGGCTCCCGGTGTCGGGAGCGGGAGCGGCGTTGGTGTGGGTGTGGGTGTGGGCGTCGGCGTTGGAGTTGGTGTCGGCGTTGGAGTGCCGACGGCAGACTGATAGGACACCAGTAAGTTGGAAGCTGGTACGATCACGAACCCGTCACCAACGCCAAGTCCGGTGAGCGGCACAGCATTCTGCTCATCTGGGGATTGCACAGCGGCTCCTACGCTCCCGGTCCAGACGTTGAAACCTGTTGCGGCGCCCAAAGCGTAGAGCTTGCCGCTGGTAGAACCTATGTACACGTAACCATTAACGACAATCGGCGCAGAGCTAAGCGTGCCGTCACCCGTGAAGGACCACTGCACCGCACCAGAAACAGCATCGCGCGCTTCGAGCGTGGTGCCATTGAGAAAGAATCCGGTAGAGCCGCTGAATGCCGGTGCGGGGCCCGCAGAGAAGCCGCCCAGCACCGCGCCCGTCCCTGCGTCGAGCATCAGATTGCCCGTCAGGTCCCGCGCGTAGAGACGACCACCAAATAGGACTGGTGTTTTTCCGCCTCCGCCTTCGCACGGCCCAGAATGGTGCCAGATCCTGGTTCCATTTTGCGGCGAGAAGTCGTAGGCCTGGTTGCAGACGTAGTCCACATA
>Ga0070697_100000216_pt1 | contig 47410 bp, 17 predicted proteins | sample KBSK1501metaG_FD_65475 | JGI IMG/M metagenome (GOLD analysis project Ga0070697, IMG submission 65475) | Corn, switchgrass and miscanthus rhizosphere microbial communities from Kellogg Biological Station, Michigan, USA - KBS K1-50-1 metaG | ecosystem: Host-associated > Plants > Roots >... | reverse complement strand
CGAGCATCATTGGCCGGCAGATCCCCATAAACGGTCTCGGCTTCACCGTGGTCGGCGTCACGCCAAAAAGTTTCATTGGCACTGAAGCCGGACTTAACCGTGAACTCTGGGTGCCGCTTTCAATGCAGCCGGTGCTGAACCCACCCGAAGCCAGCAGAGCAGCTGACCCGATCGCAAACAGATTCAACGCACGCGACAGTCATTGGCTGTCGGTCTTTGGGCGCCTGAACCTTGGCGTCTCAAGCGAGCAGGCCGCAGCGGAATTGAGCACGGTAGCGCGTCATGTCTCTGAGGCTTACCGCGGCAAGGTCGATGCCGAGACGCTGCGCAGTGTGCAGCTTCTGGCCATGAGCGGCGGCATGGATCCGCGCGATCAGCAGGAAGCATTGCCGCTGGCGGGAATCGTAATGGCCGTTGTGGCCCTGGTGCTTCTAATCGCGTGCGCGAATATTGCCAGCCTGTTGCTGGCGCGCGGAGCCGTCAGGCGACGTGAAACTGCTGTTCGCCAGGCCCTCGGCGCAACTCGCCCGCGACTGGTTCGACAGTGGTTGACGGAAAGCGTGCTGCTTGGCGTTGCAGGCGGCGCTGTCGGATTGCTGCTGGCATGGTGGGCGAATCAGTTATTGATCTCTTACCTGCAGACGACGCCGCTGGCTTCGCTTGATCTCGGATTGGACTACCGAGTCCTCGCCTTTACGCTCATCGTTTCAATCGCAACCGGCATCGTCTTCGGACTCGCCCCGGCGCTCCAGGCGTCGCGGCTCGACATCATCACAGCGCTGAAAAGTGAAGGGACCTGGCAGCACCTGGGGCGCTCTCGCCTGCGCGCTTTGTTTGTCACCGCGCAGCTGACTCTTTCGGTAGTCCTGCTGATTTGCGCCGGACTTTTCATTCGCTCGCTGCAAAGCGCGAACGGGATTGATCCGGGCTTTCGCGTCGAGCGCGCGCTGACTGTGCCGCTCAATCTTGGATTGTTGCGCTACAAAGAAACGGAGGGCAGCAACTTCTACCGCAATCTACTCAGCCGTATCCAGGAGCAGCCGGGCGTCGAGCGCGCGAGCCTGGTGAGGTTTCAGCAACTCGGTTTTTCATTCGCGCAATATCAGGTCATAGCCGAAGGCAGTGGAGCCGGACAAACCGATGAAGGCGTCAGCGTCGGCTTCAATGTGGTAGGCCCAAATTATTTCAAGACGATGGAAACACCCCTTCTGCGCGGGCGAGATTTCGCCGAGACAGATCGCAAAGGCGCGCCCGAGATCGTAGTGATTAACGAAACGCTGGCGGCGATGCTTTGGCCGCATGAGGACGCGCTGGGCAAGCGTCTGAGCGTGGGCGGACCGGAAGGGCCATTCCTCGAAGTCGTTGGCGTCGCGCGTGACGGCAAATATCGTTCGCTCGGTGAGGCGCCTTACCCATACGTCTACCAGCCCGTGCTGCAGTCATACGATCCGAACATGACACTGGTGGTGCGAACGACCGGTGAACCGCAAGCTCTCGCGCCCGCGGTGCGTGAACAAATACGCGCCCTCGACGCAAAACTGCCCGTCGCGGATGTGAAGACCTTCCGCGATCAATTGGACCTGTCGTTGTTTCCGTCACGCGTAGCCGCATGGATCCTCGGCGGTTTTGGTGTGCTCGCACTATTGCTTGCCGCGATCGGAATTTATGGCGTCGTTTCTTATTCGGTCGCACAACGGACGCGAGAAATCGGCGTGCGCATAGCGTTGGGCGCCAAAGAAAAAGATGTCCTAAGACTCGTGCTTGGCCAGGGACTTTTCGTCATCGCTGTCGGGCTCGCAGTGGGTTTGTCGCTCGCGTTCGCGGTGACGCGCCTGATAGCGGGGTTTCTCTATGGCGTGGCGGCAACGGATCTGTTGACGTTCGGCGGCGTGACGCTGCTGTTGGGCATTGTGGCGCTGGGGGCTTCTTACCTGCCGGCGCGACGAGCGACCAAGGTCGATCCGCTGGTGGCCCTGCGTTACGAATAACTTTGAGATCTCAAAAGGATTGAGAGGTTGGATATGGAAACATTACTTAGAGACATTCGCTACGGTGTTCGCAGTTTGCTGAAGCGCCCGGGCTTCACCGCGATAGCGCTCGTCGCTCTGGCGCTCGGCATTGGCGCTAACACGGCGATCTTTAGTTTAGTCAACGCGGTGCTGCTGCGACCGTTGCCCTTTGCTGAACCGGACCGTTTGGTTTGGGTGTGGGGAAACATCAAGAACGGTGGCAACCGCGCTAGTGTCTCGCCGCTCGACTTTCTCGACTACCGCCAACAGAACCACACCTTCGAAGAGTTTGCTGCTTCTTTGCAGCTGCGGTTGAACCATACGGGCGACGGCGAACCGGAGCGACTCGAAGCGAACGGAGTTACCGGAAACTATTTCCAGGCGCTGGGCGCGAAGCCGGCTTTCGGACGCACCTTCTTACTCGAAAATGAAAAAACAGGCAACGACCAGGTAGCAGTCTTGAGTTACAGCTTCTGGCAAAAACGCTTCGCCGGCGATCCGGCAATCATCAACAAGACAATTACTCTCGACGGCAGGTCATTCGCCGTACTTGGCGTAATGCCGGCGGACTTTAGCATGCCGCGAGCGGCTGACATCTGGGTGCCGTTGAACTTCGACATTCATCCGGGAATGAAACAGCGCAAGGCGCACTTCCTGCGACCGATTGGCAGACTCAAAGCCGGCGTAACCATGGCACAGGCGCAAGCCGACACTGACGCGATTGCCCGACGGTTGGAGGAACAGAATCCGGAGTCAAACAGCGGCTGGAACCTGCGGCTCGTCTCGCTGCGGGAACAACTGGTCGGTAATACTCGACCAACTCTCTTTATCCTTTTTGGCGCGGTTGGATTTGTGCTGCTGATAGCGTGCGCAAACGTAGCAAATCTTCTGTTGGTGCGCGCCGCCGGCCGTCAGAAAGAGATAGCAGTCCGCACAGCTTTGGGCGCCGGGCGCTGGCGGATCGTGCGGCAGATGATCACTGAAAGTGTGTTGCTCGCACTCGTCGGCGGAGCGCTGGGGACGCTGCTGGCTTTTTGGGGCGTTGAACTGCTAGTCGCTTTAAGCGCTGGCAGTCTTCCCTTAACGGCTAACGTTCAGATCGATGCCACCGTGCTTGGCTTTACGCTTTTGGTTTCATTGCTTACCGGAGTGCTGTTTGGTCTGGCTCCGGCATTTCGAACGATGAAACTGAATTTGAGCGAGTCGTTGAAAGAAGGTGGTCGAAGCGGGGGCGAGGGAGCGCATCGCAATCGCACCCGCAGCGTGCTCGTTGTTCTCGAGAGTGCTGTCGCGGTGGTGTTGCTAATCGGGGCGGGCTTACTCGTCAGAAGTCTGTGGCTTCTTCAGGATACCAGTCCCGGATTCGACCCGCGCAACGTGTTAACAATGGGCGTCAATCTACCCGGAGAAAAATACGATGCGCCGGAAAAGTCCGCGACGTTCTTTTCGGAACTTGAAAGTCGTGTCGCCGGATTGCCGGGCGTTGAAGCAGTTGGACTTGTCAGTGAGCTTCCTCTCAGCGGCCAACCTAACGATATGCCTTATACGGTGGAGGGGCGTCCACCTGTCTCAATTGATCAAGCGTTCGACGACGATTTCAGGCGCGTGAACACCAACTACTTCAAGGCGCTAGGAATTCCGTTTATGCGCGGACGCAACTTTACCGAGCAGGAAGTTCGCGAGGGCGCAAAGGTGGTGATCATCAGTGACCTACTGGCCCGCCAGGTTTTCCCCAACGAAGAGCCGTTGGGCAAGCGACTAATAATGGCGATGGGTAATACCGCATTCGAAATTATTGGCATTGTCGGCGACATTCGCCACCGCGCGCTGGAGTCGAATCCCGCTGCGGCAATGTATATGCCTGCCTATGAAGGTTCAATGAACGTGGTGATTCGCAGCAAAGGCGATCCGGCCAGCCTGGCCGCGGCCGTGCGCAAAGAGGTATTGCAGATCGATCCCAACCAACCGGTCGCCGACGTCAGAACCATGGAACAGTGGCTTGATCGCGCCGTCGCCGGCCCGCGATACCGCACCACCTTGCTCGGCTTGTTTGCTCTGGTGGCGTTGGCGCTGGCGTCGACCGGAATTTACGGCGTGATGTCTTATTCCGTCTCGCAGCGAACTCATGAGATTGGTGTACGCATGGCCCTGGGCGCTCGTCGCAATGACGTGCTGAGGTTAGTAGTCCGCCAGGGCATGACGCTGGTGATCATCGGTGTGGCAATAGGCCTGGCAGGCGCGTTTGCCCTTACTCGACTTATGGCCTCTCTGCTTTTCGGTGTAACCGCGAAAGATCCATTTACGTTCGTCGTCGTTTCAGCTCTGCTGGCCGTAGTTGCCTTCGTTGCTTGCTACATGCCAGCGCGTCGAGCAACGAAAGTCGATCCATTGACGGCCCTGAGGTACGAGTAGCCCCAGGCGGCGAGAGAAAAGAGGTTCGATGCGCTCGTTAATTAATGACATACGTTACGGTTTGAGAAACTTTGTGAAGCGTCCGGGCTTCACGGCGATCGCCATCATAACTCTCGCGTTAGGCATAGGCGCTAACACCGCAATCTTCAGTCTGGTAAACACTGTGTTGCTGCGGCCCTTGCCCGTGCCCCATCCCGAAGAGCTAACCGAGGTCTATGGAACTTTCCATAATGGCGCAGACTACACCATTCAGTCGTACCTCAACTACAAAGACTATCGCGATCGCAACGACGTGTTCTCCGGCTTGATGGCATATCGGTTCTCGCCGATGAGCATCAGTCACGAAAGCCGTAACGAACGCATTTGGGGGTATCTCGTTTCAGGCAATTACTTCGACGTGCTCGGCGTCCAGCCGTTCCTGGGCCGCTACTTCACGCCCGAAGAGGACAGAACACCGGGCGCTTACCCGCTCGCAGTTATTTCTTATGGTTGCTGGCAAAAACGCTTTGCTTCTGACCGCGGCATCGTGGGCCGGGCCCTCAGTCTAAACGGTCGCACGTTTACGGTAATCGGTGTTGCTCCACAAGGATTTAATGGGACCGAAGTCGCATATGGGCCAGAGATTTTCGTTCCCATGGCGATGGCGCACGAAGTTGAGCCAGGCAGCAACTGGCTTGAGTCTCGCGACAGCGACAACCTCTTTGCGGTAGGTCGTCTGAAACCGGGAGTGACCACGGCTCAGGCTGAAAAGGCTCTGGCAGCCATTACCCTTCAGCTTGCGAAAGAGTATCCGCATGAGAATGAAGGTCGAGGCGTGCGGCTTTTAACTCCCGGCCTATTCATTCCTGACATACGCAACTCCGTCATCAGTTTCAGCAGTGTGCTTATGGGCGTGGTGGGATTGGTTCTGCTCCTCGCTTGCGTCAACCTTGCCAACCTCTTGCTGGCCCGGGCCACGGAGCGGCGCAAAGAGCTCGCTATTCGACTGGCGATGGGTGCCAGCCGCGCGCGAATCGTGCGGCAGTTGGTAACGGAAAGCGTGATGCTTTCACTAGCTGGAGGATTGGGTGGCCTTTTGCTGGCGGCCTGGATCAACAATCTGGTTGCTTCGATCAAGTTACCCACCGACATCGCCCTCGTATTCGATCTGCATTTGGACTGGCGCGTATTGGCGTTTGCCCTGGCTGTATCGCTGGCGACAGGAGTCTTTTTTAGTTTGCTGCCCGCGTTGCAATCTTCAAATCCAGAGCTTGTGCCGGCTTTGAAGGACGACTCATCACTGTCTGGTTTCCGCCGTTCGCGTTTGCGTAATTCTTTGGTGGTGGTGCAGGTGGCTGTCTCCCTGGTCCTGCTCGTTTGCGCGGGACTTGTCGTCCGCAGCCTTCAGGTAGCGCAAAAAACGCGTCCCGGATTTACCCCTGAAAACGCAGTGGCGCTCTCGTTTGATTTAGGCCTGCAAGGTTACACGGAAGAGAAGGGACGTGCATTTCAACGCCAGTTGATCGAGCGAACACAGACGATCCCTGGAGTGCGCTCGGTGGCCCTCACTTCCACGGTCCCACTGACGCTCGATTACAGCGAAACCTCGATCTATGTCGAAGCGCAGACAACAACAAACACGAGCGACTTACCGACTGCTATACCCAATGAAATTAGTCCCAACTATTTCCACACCATGGAAATCCCTTTGCGCGGCCGCGACTTTACTGAAAGAGACGACAAGGAAGAATCACGCGTAGCGATCATTAACGAGACGTTTGCGCGACGCTTCTTTCCGGGACGAGAAGCAATTGGCCGACGGTTTAACTTCAGCGGTCCTGACAAGCCGTACTGGGAAGTAGTCGGTGTCGCTGCCGATGGCAAGTACAACAGTCTTGGCGAAGATCCGAAGGCGGCGTTTTACCGGCCGTTGCTGCGCGATTACAGCACCAACGCGACATTGGTGGCTCGCACAACCGGCGATTCAAATTCGGCGCTGGCTGCCTTGCGAGGCGAGTTGCTGCGAATGGATTCCGCGCTGCCGCTGTACAACGTGCAGACACTATCCGAGCACATGAACGTGCCGCTCTTTCCTTTTCGCATGGCGGCCACCGTGCTGGGAAGTTTCGGGGTTTTAGCAATCGTGCTGGCAGCAATCGGTATTTATGGCGTGATGTCGTACGTCGTTGCCAGTCGCACGCGGGAGATTGGTGTACGTATCGCCGTTGGGGCGGCGAAGCGTGACGTGTTGATTCTGATAATCAAGCAGGGAATGACTCTGGCAATGATCGGTCTCGGTAGCGGGCTGTTGATTGCGTTTGGCGTGGCCCAACTCATGGCAAAGTTATTGTTCGGAGTCAGCCCGGTGGATTTAGTTACGTTTGCTGGCGTCACTTTGCTTTTGGGGCTGGTGGCTGTGGTGGCGTGTTACATCCCCGCGCGCAGGGCGATGAAAGTCGATCCATTGGTGGCGCTGCGGTACGAATAGTTTTTTGGAGTGCGGTGACCTGTCACCGGTTTAGTCCTGGGCGGCTTGACGCCCACTCTTTCAGTAATGTTCACGGTGGTCGCGACAGGTCGCGACCGACCAAAGCGGTGACAGGTCACCGCACTCCGAAAGGAGATGTCGCCAATGCAAACACTTTGGCAAGACCTGCGCTACGGCGCGCGAATGTTGGTAAAGACTCCGGCAGTGACGCTGGTAGCGGTCATTGCCCTAATGCTTGGTATCGGCGCTAACACCGCGCTGTTCAGTGTAGTCAACGCTGTGCTGCTGCGCTCGCTGCCTTATACCGACGGTGATCGACTGGCAGTAGTTTGGGAACACCGAAAGAGCGGCGCCGGCAATCCGCAGAACGTAATCAACCTCGGAAACTTCTACGATTGGAAAGATCAGAACACAGTTTTTTCAGACATGGCGGCGTTTTTTGATCGCAACGTCAACCTCACCAGCGATGGTGAGCCCGAAGAAGTGCCCGGGCAAATAGCCACCACAAATCTCTTTTCTCTATTGGGTGTGAATGCTTTCCAGGGCCGCACCTTCGACGTCAATGACGGAACACCGGGGCAACCAAACGTGGTTGTTATCAGCTACAGCCTTTGGCAGCGGCGCTTCGGTGGCGGCCAGGTGGTGGGTCGAAAGGTCATTCTAAACAATCGGGAGAACACAATCATCGGGGTTCTGCCGGCGGACGTTGGTTGGTACGTTCAAAAAGGCTCGATGATCAATAAGGCGCCGGAGATCTGGTCGCCCTGGCAAGTTTCGAATGAACTACGACAACGCCAGGGACGATTTGCACGAGCAGTCGCGAGACTAAAGCCGGGCGTAACGTTTGAGCAGGCGCAGAACGAGATGAACGTAATTGCTGCCAGGCTGGAGCAGCAATACCCCGAGTTCGACACTAAGTGGGGCGTGAATGTTGTTCCGCTGCGCACACAGTTTACCGGCGAAATCCGCAAGCCGTTGTTCATCCTGTTGGCTGCTGTTGGCTTTGTTTTGCTAATCGCCTGCGCGAATGTTGCGAACCTTTTACTCGCCCGGGCTTCCTCGCGGAAAAAAGAGATTGCGGTGCGCGCAGGGCTTGGCGCCGGTCGCTGGCGTATTGCGCGACAACTGCTGACGGAGAGCTTGCTGTTGTCTCTGATCGGCGGAGCACTCGGATTGTTGCTGGCGTGGTGGGGGACCAAAGCACTTATAGCTTTGAGTCCCCCGGGGCTGATGGATCTGCGTAATGTGGCAGTCAGCCTTCCGGTGCTGGGGTTCACCTTCGCACTCACTCTGCTCACGGGAATTGTTTTTGGTCTCGTGCCCGCTCTCGAGGCCACGCGTTTTGACCTTAACGACTCACTAAAAGAGGGTGGCAAGAATATTGGTGGCGGTTCGCGAACGCAGCGATTGCGAAGTCTTTTCGTCGTCACGCAGGTGGCCCTGGCGCTGGTGCTGCTCGTGGGCGCCGGGTTGTTCATGAAGAGCCTTAGCCGGTTGCGGGCAGTTGATCCGGGATTCAATCCTAAAAACCTCTTGACCATGCGGGTCAACTTGCCGGAACGAAAGTATGACACTGACCCAAAGCTGATGGAGTTTTTCAGGAGTGCTCTCGAACAGATGCGCGCGATTCCCGGTGTTGAGTCGGCCGGAGCGATCAATACCCTTCCGTTTAGCGGTCCACATTCCGGCACACGAATCCAAATTGAGGGAGAACCGGTGCGGCCGCCCGGCCAGGAATTGAGCACGGGAATATGCGTCACCGATGCCGACTATTTCAAGGCAATGCAAATCCCACTGAAGCGTGGCCGCCTGTTCACTGAGCAGGAAGCAAAAGAAATGCGGCACGTTGTGGTTGTCAATGAGGAATTCGTGCGAACAAATCTTGCGGGCCAGGATCCGCTCGGTAAGCGAGTCACGATCAACATGAAGGATGAAAACGTTCCGACCGAAATCATCGGCGTCGTTGGCGACACAAAACATCTTGGTCTCGATACCGAAAACGAGGAAATGGCGTACTGGCCGCATCCGGAACTGGTCTATTCGTCCATGACCATCGTTATTCGGACCAAAGGCGACCCGACAAGCATTGCGCCCGCTGCTCGCGGCGTAATTCGCAACCTCGATCCTGAGCAACCAATAGGTGAAGTCAACACGATGGAAAGGCTGCTGGCGACGTCCGTTGCTCGTTCAAGGTTCAACACAATTCTACTTGCCGTCTTTTCCCTGGTGGCCGTGGTGATGGCGGCCGTCGGAATTTACGGCGTGATGTCGTATTCCGTGCAGCAACGGACACACGAAATTGGGTTGCGCATGGCGCTTGGTGCGCAACAAGGAGACGTGCTGCGCCTTGTCATCAAGCAGGGGATCATTCTGGGATTGATCGGCGTGGCATCGGGCCTGCTCGTTTCATTTGGATTAACGCGGCTGATAGTCAGTCTGTTGTTCGAAGTGCGCGCAGCTGACACCAGAACATTCGCGGCGGTCGCCACCGGCCTGTTCCTGATAACGCTGATTGCTTGTTACATACCCGCGCGCCGGGCGACGAAGGTCGATCCGCTGGTGGCGTTGCGCTACGAGTGAACTTTTGGAGTGCGGCGACCGGTCACCGCTTTAGTCCTGGGCGGCCTGACGCCCAGTAATTTCTGTCCAACGGTGGTCGCGACAGGTCGCGACCGACCAAAGCGGTGAAAGGTCACCGCACTCCAAAAGAGGAGATGCATTCATGGAGACACTACTAAAGGACATTCGCTACGGTGTTCGCAGCCTGTTGAAGCGGCCTGCTTTTACAGCGGTCGCGGTGATTACGCTGGCACTCGGCATCGGGCTGAATACGGCGATCTTCAGCGTCATAAACGCCGTCTTGTTACGGCCATTGGCCTACGCCGAACCAGTGCGCCTGGTTACCTTTCGTTCAAACCAGTCTGCTCCTGATCTGGCCGACGTCCAGGCGCAGAGTCACACATTCAGTAGTTTCGGCGGTGAAGTTAAGCAGCCGCTGGACTATACCGCCGGCAGCGAGCCGGTGCAGTTTCAGATTGGTCAGGTCACCGGTGGCTACTTCGAAACGTTAGGCGTGAAGCCGGAACTGGGCCGAGCGATCACGGCTGAGGACGATAAGAACGGCGCTCCTTTTGTCGTTGTTCTAAGTCACACATTGTGGCGTAGCCAGTTTGGTGGTGACCAACAAATCCTCGGCAAAACAATTCCACTGAGCGGCAATGTCTACACAATTGTTGGTGTCATGCCGGCGGGCTTCGGCTCTCCACGCGACAACATTGAAGCCTGGACTGCCGTTCACGTTTCCAATCCGGTGGCTGCGAATTTTCGCGGGGTTCATTTTCTGCGGACCTATGGCCGGTTGGCGCCGGGCGTCAGCCTCGAACAGGCGCGAGCAGAGATGCAGGTGATTGACAAGACCCTGGCCGCGCAATACCCAGCGGACAACAAGAACCGCAACAGCGTTCTAATCCCTTTGCATGAACGCATCGTTGGTCAGTCGCGGCAATCGCTGCTCGTATTGTTTGCCGCGGTGAGTTTGGTTTTACTGATTGCCTGCGCGAATTTTGCAAACCTGCTATTGGCGCGGGCTGCCGAACGTGAACGCGAGTTTGTGATTCGCACTGCTTTGGGCGCTGGGCGTTGGCGATTAATTCGACAACTCCTGACTGAAAGCGTGCTGGTTTCATTGGCCGGCGGCGCTATCGCTGTGTTGCTGGCGATCTGGGCGACGAATTTGCTGGTTGCACTGCAGCCGGACAATTTGCCGCGTTTGCAGGAGATCGGCGTTGACGGGCGTGTGCTCGCGTTTACGTTTGGCGTTTCTTTGTTGACCGGAATCATCTTCGGTTTGTTGCCCGCGTGGACTGCTTCGCGAAGTGTGATTGGCGAAGCGCTGAAGGAAGGCGGGCGCAGTGCGACAGCCGGAGCAGCGCGCCAGACAATGCGCAGCACCTTTGTAGTAGTTGAGCTTGCGATTGCCCTGGTTCTGCTAATCGGAGCGGGACTACTCATAAAGACGTTTTGGAACCTGCGGTCAGTCGAGCCCGGGTTTAATCCCGACCACCTTTTGACGATGCGCGTTGAATTGCCTGAAGCGCGCTACAAAGAAGTCGACAAGCAGACACGCTTTCGTACGCAAACGCTCGACGCGATCAATTCGTTGCCCGGCGTACAAGCGGCGATGGTGAGCGAATTACCTTTGAGTGGCAACTCCCTTGATCACGATTTTCTGATTGATGGTCGCCCGCCGATTGCACCCGGTGATGAACCCAGTCTGGAAACGCGAAGTGTCTTGGGCGACTACTTCCACACCATGCAGATTCCCCTGCGCTTAGGGCGTGACTTTGGGCCGCAGGACCTGGTGGAAAAGGCGCCGCTCGTAGGTATCGTTAACGATGCTACGGTGCGCCAGTATTTTCAAAACGAAGATCCGCTTGGCAAGCGAATTCGCTGGGCACGGAATCCGCAAGTTGAATGGATAACAATTGTTGGCGTTGTCGGCGACGTCAAACATTTCGGTCTCGACTTGCCCGAACAACCCACACTTTACTCTCCCTACACCCAGATCAGTCCCTGGAAGCGTTGGATGGCGATTGCTGCGCGCACGCAGGCGAATCCGGAGTCGATGGCGCAAACCGTCAAGCAGCAGATCTGGAAAGTTGATTCACAACTACCAATCACCGACGTCAAGACCATGAATGAAGTTTCGGCAGCATCGTTTGCTGCCCGCCGCTTCAACATGCTGCTACTCACAATCTTTGCCGGGCTGGCACTGGTGTTAGCGGCGGTAGGTATCTACGGCGTTATGTCGTATGCGGTGACACAACGCACGCAGGAAATCGGCATCCGCATGGCCCTCGGCGCGCGCGCGATAGACGTGCTGAAACTGATCATTAGAAACGGTATGGCGCTTACGCTGCTGGGAGTTGGGATTGGCCTGGCGGGCGCACTCGCCCTGACACGATTGCTGACGACGCTGCTTTTCGGAGTTACACCGACCGACAAGCCAACTTTTGCAGCAGTCTCAGCGGTGCTGATCTTGGTCGCGTTGTTGGCCTGTTATCTGCCGGCGCGAAAAGCGACGAAGGTCGATCCCCTGGTGGCATTGCGTTACGAATGATTTTTGGAGTGCGGTGACCTGTCACCGCTTTAGTCCTGGGCGGCTTGGCGCCCAGTCTTGCAGTAATTTTCACGGTGGTCGCGACAGGTCGCGACCCACCAAAGCGGTGACGGGTCACCGCACTCCGAAGGAGATGTCGCAATGCAAACACTTTGGCAGGACCTGCGCTACGGCGCGCGCATGTTGCTGAAGAATCCAGGCGTGACAGTGATTGCAGTGATCACACTCGCGCTGGGTATTGGTGCCAACACCGCGATCTTCAGCGTGGTAGACACAGTGGCGCTGCGTCCACTTCCTTATAAGAACCCCGATCGTCTCGTGTCGCTTTGGCAAAACGTGCCTCAGCGCGGACGCTGGCGAGTTGCGCCCGCCAACTTCTTCGACTGGAAAAATCAGAACTCAGTCTTTGAAAACATGGCCGCCTTCGGTTTCGGAACACTGACATTGACCGGCGATGGTGAGCCGGAACAGCTGATGGGAACTCGCGCGAGCGCCGGATACTTTGCAGTGGTTGGAGTCGAACCTAAGTTAGGCCGCTCGTTTCTTCCGGAAGAGTATGAGCCAGGGAAAGGCCGTGTAGTAATTCTCGGAAATAGCTTTTGGCAGACTCGCTATGGCGGCAATGAAACGATTATTGGCAAGTCCATTACGCTTGATGGAAGCAGCTACACAATCGTTGGCGTAATGCCTGCCGGCATCTACCCAGTCTGGCCAACCACCTCTGGAAAAATATCTTTCGATCCCAACGAACAGCAATATTGGACACCAATGTCTTTTAGTGCGCAGTGGCAAAGCAATCGCAACTCGCATGTGCTCGGTGTGTTAGGCCGGCTCAAGCAGGGCATTACGATCGACCAGGCTCGAGCGGAGATGAACACGATCGGTGCGCGGCTGGAACAGGCCTACGCCGCCAACAAAGGCGAAGGAATAATCGTTAATGCGTTCATGAATGAGATGGTCGGGAATGTGAGACCGGCCTTGTTCACCTTGCTGGGTGCAGTCGGTTTGGTTCTCTTGATTGCCTGCGCCAACATCGCGGGACTCCTGCTGGCGCAACATGCAACTCGAGCTAAGGAAGTTGCTATTCGGGCAGCGCTGGGCGCCGGCAGATCTCGTCTGGTCCGCCAGTTCATTCTCGAAGGATTGCTGCTTTCGTTGCTGGGAACCGCCGCGGGTGTTTTGCTCGCCAGGTTCGGGATTGACTTGATAGTTAAGCTCGTGCCCGCTCAGTATCCGCGGTTCAATGAAACGCAACTCGACCTGCGCGTGTTGGCCTTCACCGTTTTCCTTTCGATCATCACCTGTTTGTTATTTACCTTGTTGCCGGCTTTGCAGGCTTCAAAGCCCGACTTGCAAGCCACGCTCGAACTGGGTCGTCGCGTCGCTGGACCGGGAGTTGGACGTCAACGCTTCCGCCAGTTGCTCGTCGTGTTTCAAATCAGCATGGCGATCATGTTGGTGATCGCCGCCGGGCTGATGGTGAAGAGCTTTTGGCGTTTGCGCCGGGTGGATCCTGGTTTCAAGGCAGAGAACGTTTTGTCGTTAACCGTGGGACTGCCTCCGGCGAAATACAGTGACAACCAAAAGATCAACAGTTTCTACAATCAACTGATCGACCGCATTACGAATCTCTCCGGCGTAAAGGCCGCCGCGATTGCCTATGATCAACCGTTGGAGACGAACTGGGTTGACGCCTTCAGTGTGGTCGGCAGGCCCACGGCCCCTGGCCAGTCGGAGTCAGCAACCTTCAACCCGGTAAGCTGGGACTACTTCCAAACGATCGGCGCGCGCGCAGTCAGTGGTCGCAGCTTTACGGCCCTGGACGATCAGGATCACCCGGGTGTTGTGGTCGTCAATGAAAGCTTCGCGCGGAAATACTTCCCCAATGAAACCGCCCTGGGACAAAGACTTCAATTGGGCGCGCCGGCGCGGATCTGGAACAACGAGCGCCTCACTTCGTTTGAGATCGTCGGCATTGTAGGCGACGTGAAATCCGCTGGTCTGAGTGCCGACGCCGAACCAACTTATTACGTCCCTGCCAGCCAGGCGCCATTGCAGAACATGACGGTGCTGGTGCGCACCGTAAACGATCCGACCGCGCTCGTCCCCGCATTGCGCAGCGCAGTGTTGTCCATCGATCCCAATCAACCCATCACCAGCATAAAGACGATGGAGAACATTGTGGCAGACAGCATCGCGCAGCCACGTCTTAGCATGGTGCTGATGGGCTTGTTTGGAATGCTGGCGCTGCTGCTGGCAATCGTTGGAATTTACGGTCTGCTCTCCTATGCGGTCACCCAACGCACGCAGGAGATGGGCATTCGCATGGCGCTCGGCGCTCGAATGACGGATGTCCTGAAGTTGATCTTAAAACAGGGAATGATGCTGGTTCTGGTCGGTGAGGTGCTGGGACTATTCGGCGCGTTGGCGTTGACGCGCTTATTGAAAGCACTGCTTTTCGGGGTCACGCCCACGGACGCGCCGACCTTCATTTTGGTTTCGGCTGTTCTGACCGCCGTGGCTTTGCTGGCTTGTTACCTTCCGGCGCGGCGCGCAACAAAGGTCGATCCGCTGATGGCATTGAGATACGAATGAATTTGCGATTTCAAATCTGAGATCTCAAATTCTGAAGAAGGAGTAGGTAATGCAAGTATTGCAACAGGATCTGCGCTACGGCCTTCGCATGCTGGCGAAGAAACCGATTTTCTCGATCATCGCGGTAGTCACGCTGGCATTGGGAATTGGAGCGAACACGGCGATCTTCAGCGTGGTCAACGCGGTGTTGTTGCGCGCCCTCCCTTATCACAACGCCAAACAATTAGTTGCAATTTCTTCGACAAACCTTAGTGGAGATCGCGACGGTCTCTCAGCCCCTGAAGTCCAGGACTATCAAACGCAAATGCGATCGCTGGAGGATCTGACGGGTTTCCAGTCCCAGAGCGTAAATGTAACTGGTGGCGAGCGGCCCGATCGCGTACGCGGGGCGTTTGTGACCGCCAACTTTTTTAAAGTCTTCAATCTCCCGCCGCTAATCGGTCGCACTTTCGTCGACGGCGAAGATCGGCAGGGAAGCGAGAAGCTTGCGGTAGTTAACGAGAAGATGTGGCAGGAGCGTTTGCACAGCGATCGGAACCTGACCGCGAAAAAACTCATCCTCAACGGCGAACCCTACAGCGTGATTGGAGTAGTGTCCTCCAGTTTCAAACAACCATTCGATCCGGACGTTGAAGTCTGGATGCCAGCATCAAGCTATCCCGGCAATACAGGAAAGCGAGAGTGGCGCCAGCTTTTTGGCATGGGTCACCTCAGGCTTGGCGCAAGTTTGTCTCAGGCGCAAGCAGAAGCAACCACCATCGCCAGTCAGTTGGCACAAGTTTATCCCAAAGAAAACGCTGGTCGCGGCGTCAGGATGGACTACTTGCGCGAGGTGTTGGTTGGCGATGTTCGGCCGATGCTTTGGCTTTTGTTCGCGGCTGTGGGTGTGATCTTACTTATCGCGTGCGCAAACCTCGCGAACCTCCTGCTGGCGCGCGGACTGGCAAGACAAAAGGAGATTGCCGTGCGCTCAGCATTAGGCGCGAGCCGTTGGCGGCTCATTCGGCAATTGCTTACCGAGACCACAGTAATTGGTCTGCTCGGTGGCGCTGGTGGGTTACTGGTGGCTTATTGGGGCTTATATGGTCTGCTTAAGTTGCCGCAGGGCTTTGTCAACACCAACTCAGCAACGCTCGACGGTCGCGTGCTCTTATTCGCCCTGTCGGTTTCCGTGATCACAGGCTGGCTGTTTGGACTGATCCCGGCATTGCAACTGGCGCGTCCTGATCTGCAAACGTTCTTGAAAGAAGGAGCGCGCGGCAGCGGCGAAGGATCCAAATGGAATCGCGTGCGTGGCGGCTTCGTCGTGGCCCAGGTGGCTCTGTCGCTGGTCATGCTGGTCAGCGCGGGCCTGCTCCTCAGAAGTTTCGACAAGCTGCTTAAAGTTAACGTCGGTTTCAGACCAGAACAACTTCTTACCCTCGAATATCGCCTACCGCGTACCAAGTACAAAGAACCGGCAGCGCAGTGGAATTTTCATCACCAGCTGGTTGAGCAACTGCAGCAGGTACCCGGGGTGCAATCAGCCTCGCTCGTACGTGGACTTCCTTTTAGCGGCAACGGCGGGACCACAGCGATTGTTTTGCCCGATCGCGAGCCGCCGCCGAAAGGGCAGGAGCCGGAAGTGATGTTCAATACCGCGATGCCGAATTACTTTGAGACTATCGGCATTCCCTTGCTCAAAGGCCGTTTCTTCGGAAACGAAGACCAGGCCAACACACCCGCAGTCGTAGTCATTAACCAAACGATGGCACAACGGTTCTGGCCCAATCACGATCCGCTTGGGAAGCAGATCAAACTAGCCCAGGACGGTTCAACGGCTACGGTTGTGGGCGTGGTTGGCGATGCCAAGCATTACTGGCTGGAGGAAGAACAGAAGCCGCAGATGTATGACACCTACAGTCAGGATCCCGGACTCTTCGCCACGGTTGTCGTTCGCACTAGCGTCGAACCACTTAGTCTGGCTGAGCCAGTGCGTCAGGCACTTTGGAGAGTCGATGCCGATCAGCCGATGTGGAAAATTCGCACTGTTGAATTTCTCGTGAAGCGCAGCACGGCGGATCGACGATTCTTAATGGCCTTGATGGGGATATTCGCGGTGCTCGCGCTGGTCCTGACAATCATCGGTCTCTACGGAGTCATCAGTTACCTCGTCAATCAACGCACGCAGGAGATCGGCATTCGCATGGCGCTGGGTGCGCAGATGCGCGACATCATGCGCATGGTCTTGAAACAGGGAATGGTGCTCGTCCTGACCGGAGTAGGGTTGGGACTCGCCGCCGCGTGGCTGTTGACGCGGCTGATGTCTCGTTTGCTTTACCAGGTTAGCGCGACTGACCCGTTAACTTTTGTGGCAATTTCTTTGTTGCTCGTCGCTGTTGCGCTGTTGGCTTGCTACCTTCCGGCGCGCCGCGCGACGAAAGTCGATCCGTTGGTGGCGCTGCGTTACGAATAAACTCGTTGGACAGGAGACAGGATGGAAACCTTCATACATGACATTCGGTTTGGCATTCGCATGCTGGCAAAAAAGCCGATGTTCTCAATCATTGCCGTGATTACACTGGCGCTGGGAATTGGGGCCAACACGGCGATCTTCAGCGTCGTCAACGGTGTGCTGCTGCGCCCGCTGCCGTTTAAGGAACCGGACCGACTGATGATGATTCGCGAAACGAAGCTGCCACAATTCCCGGAGTTCTCCGTCGCCCCCGGCAACTTTCTTGACTGGAAAAAACAGAACGCCGTGTTCGAGCGATTGGTTGCGTATAAAGGCTCGTCTTTAAATTTGATCGGTACTGGAGATCCGGAGCGGCTGCGTGCGCTGAATGTTACCGAAGGTTTTTTTGCGATGCTCGGAGCGCAACCACAGCTTGGGCGCGACTTCCTGGCTGAAGAAGATCAGGTGGGCCATAACAACGTGGTGATTCTCAGTTACGGGTTATGGCAGAGGCGCTTTAGCGGCGACCCCAAAATCTTGAATCAGACAATCACACTCAACCGCCAGGCGTATACCGTGATCGGCGTGATGCCGGCGACGTTTCACTTCGGCAGTGGCGAGAATGAGTTGGATCTTTGGACGCCGATGGCCTTCACCGAGGAGCAAGCCCAAAACCACGGCGGACATAACCTCGTTGCCATTGGGCAGCTCAAACCGGGCGTCACGGTTGATCAGGCTCGAGCCGAGATGTCGGCTATTGCGGGACGGCTTGCCGCGCAATATCCCGTCGATATCGGCTGGGATGTGAAGATCATGCCGCTGTTGGAATTCTCCGTCAGAAGCATAAAACCAGCCTTATTAGTTCTGCTTGTGGCGGTAGCATTCGTGCTGTTGATTGCGTGCGCTAACGTGGCCAATCTACTACTAGCTCGCGCGGCTGGGCGCCAGAAAGAGATCGCCACTCGCACCTCTCTCGGCGCGAGCCGCTGGCGTATTGTTCGCCAGTTGCTCACCGAAAGTCTGTTGTTGTCACTGCTGGGCGGCGCGTTGGGATTGGCGTTAGCCAAATGGGGCATGGACCTCTTGCTGACGCTGGCGCCGCCAGATTTGCCACGCCTGAATAACGTTTCGCTTGACGGTCGCGCGTTAGCTTTCACTGCCACCATCACGTTGCTGACGGCAGTTATTTTCGGGCTTGTCCCGGCACTGCAGTGCTCCAAACCTAATCTGAACGAGACGATGAAAGATGCTGGGCGTGGTTCGACCGAAGGCGGGCGACGCCAACGTATTCGCAGCACCCTGGTTGTGCTGGAAGTTGCCACTGCCCTGGTTCTGTTGGTTGGCGCGGGCCTGATGATCAAAAGCTTCTGGCAATTACAGAAGGTTGATCCGGGCTTTAATCCAGACAACGCCCTGACAGTGCAGGTCTCACTCCCGAAAACGAAGTACCCGGAAGAAAGTCAGCAGGTCGCTTTCTTCCAACAACTGATTGAAAGAGTAGCAACACTGCCAGGTGTGCAGTCAGCAGGGGCGGGCCACGTCGTCCCGCTCAGCGGCAACGACTTCGTGCTGGCCTTCGAGATAGATGGCCGCCCGCCTCTTCAGCCTGGCGCCACCCAAAGCACGAACTATTACTCGGTGAGCGCCGACTATTTCAAGGCGATGGGCATTCCGCTGCGTCGGGGCCGTGTCTTTACCGAGCGAGACATAAAAGATTCGCCGCGAGTTGCCGTGATCAACGAAACGATGGCGAAGAAGATATTTCCGGACGAGGATCCAATCGGCAAACGGATCACTTTTGATAATAGGCAAAAGAATCCCGAATGGTTTGAGATTGTCGGTATCGTCGGCGATGTCAAACAGTATGGTTTGGATCAAGTGACGACCATGCAGACTTACGAACCGTATATCCAACAAACTTTTCCTTACATGACACTAGTCGTACGCACGACGGGCGATCCCACCAATCTAAATGCCGCAATCCGCAGTGAGGTTTTGAAGCTTGATAAAGAGCAACCCACTACCAACTTCAAGACACTTAATGAGTTTTTCTCAATCTCCATTGCTCAACAGCGATTCTCCGTGGTGTTGCTCGGGGTGTTTGCGGTAGTGGCGTTGGTGCTGTCGGCGGTCGGTATCTACGGGGTGTTGAGTTATGCGGTTACCCAACGCACGCATGAGATTGGAATTCGCGTCGCGCTGGGCGCGGGGAGGCGCGACGTGCTCTGGCTGGTTGTGGGACAGGGAATGCTGCTAACCGTGATTGGGGTTGCCGGTGGCTTAGGCGCCGCCTTCGCTTTGACTCGCTTGATGGCCAGTTTGCTTTTCGGAGTAACAGCGACCGACGCAGTTACATTTGCCAGCGTGCCAAGCCTTCTACTCGCCGTTGCGTTGCTGGCCTGCTACATCCCGGCGCGCCGCGCGACGAAAGTCGATCCGCTGGTGGCGCTGCGTTACGAGTGAACCGATTGCGGAATGCTGATTTCGGATTTGTAAAGGAAGGCTGTGAGGGAGATGCAGATACTTTGGCAGGACTTACGTTACGGACTGCAAATGCTACTGAAGCATCCAGGCTTCACCGCGATTGCCGTGTTGACGCTGGCGCTTGGAGTTGGCGCCAACACCGCGCTCTTCAGCGTCGTCGATGCCGTGCTTCTCAAAAAGCTTCAGGTGAAAGAACCAGACCGGCTCGTTCTGTTTGAGGCGAGCTGGGATCGCGACAAATTTGTACCCGGCGGCTTCAATGGCAGCAACCGACGCGATCCCGCCACCGGCCTGACTGTAGGTACCTCCTTTCCCGCCCAAACACTTCAGCGATTTCGTGAACAGACGAAGGATCCTCAATGCGCCGTGACTGATGTATTCGCATTCGGATCTGTCGATCTGAATCTGAATGCAGGCGGACAGGCTGAGGTTGTAAGCGGCCAGGTGGTTTCCGGTAACTACTATTCGACGCTGGGTGTGCCTGCAATTATCGGACGAACAATTTCCGACAGCGACGACAACGCAGCAGCTACGCCCGTTGCTGTGCTTAGCTATCGATACTGGACCACGCGCTTCGGCAGCGACCACTCATTAGTTGGCCGTCAGGTCAACATTAATAACGTTGCTTTCACGATTGTTGGCATTACTCCACCAGGCTTTGGTGGAACGATGCAAGTCGGCCAATCGATCGACGTTTCGATCCCACTTGCGTGGGAACCACAGATCGCTGGTGAACGAACCATGTCACGCGGCGCCGGCTACTGGTGGCTGAGGCTAATGGGACGGTTGAAACCGGGCGCGACTATTGCGCAGGCACAAGGGACACTGGCAGTCGTGTTTCAGCAATCAGTGATCGAACATCGTGCCGCCCGACAGGCAAAGATGAAGACGGCATTGAAAAGCATCGATCCGAACGACTATCCGCGTCTCGGTGTCGAGTCTGGTAGCCGGGGTGAAATGAACGCGCGTCGATTCATGGCCAAACCGCTGCGGCTATTGTTTGGTGTTGTCCTCACCGTGTTGCTTATAGCCTGCGCCAACGTAGCGAATCTGTTGCTGGTACGCGCTGCTTCTCGTCGAAAGGAAATAGCAGTTCGCCTGGCACTCGGCGCCAGCCGCGGCAGATTGATCCGGCAGTTACTGACCGAAAGTTTGTTACTTGGAGTGTCGGGCGGTGGCCTCGGTGTTCTATTTGCGCTCTGGATAAAAGACGGGCTGTTTTTGCTTGCTGACTGGGGTGGTCGCGAACTGAGTTCGCTCACGCGGCTTGATCTGCGGGTTCTGGCCTTTACGCTCGGTCTCTCGCTGCTCACGGGAATAGTCTTCGGTTTGGTGCCAGCGTTTCGTGCGACTCGTCTGGATCTGACTCCAACCTTAAAAGATACCGGTTGCAGCTCGAGCGCCATCGGACGATCACTACTCAGCCGCTCGCTTGTCGTCGTCCAGATATCGCTCTCGGTCCTTCTGTTAATTGGTGCCGGCCTCTTAGTCCGGACTCTGAGAAATCTTCAGCACGTCGACGCCGGTTTCAACGCCAACAATCTTCTTCTCTTTGAAGTGAATCCCAGTCTAATCGGCTACAAAGAGGAAAAGCTTTCTGCGTTATATCAGCAAATGTTTGCGCGGATCGAAGCCGTGCCCGGCGTGCAGTCGGTTACGTTTTCGCGCCAGGCCTTACTGTCCAGGGGATCGACGAGCAGTTTAGTGTTTCTTCCGGGAGTGCTCGGAGCGAACGGCAAGCCGGCAACCAGTGGCGATGTCTACATCCACAATGTGCGTGAAAACTTCCTGCAAACAATGGAAATCCCACTGCTCTCAGGGCGCAACCTTACCGCGCAGGACGATGCACGCGCGCCAAAGGTGGCAATAGTCAACCAGTCTTTCGCGGGGAAGTATTTTCCAAACGAGAACCCCATCGGTAAACGCTTCAGCAACGACGATGAAAAGCCCGGTGAGATCGAAATAGTCGGGCTGGCGCGGGACGCAAAGTACACGAGCCAACGGGACGAAACCGAGCCGACGATGTACACATCCTGGGCCCAATCATTGAGCTCGCTGCGGGCTGCGGTTTTTGAAGTGCGCACCAGCTCGGACCCGGGCTCATTCGCGGCCGGCGTTCGTCAGGCTGTTCATGAGGTCGATGCAAATCTGCCGGTGTTCAACATGAAGACGCAGATCCAACAGGCAGACGAGACTCTGGCAATGGAAAGAGTTTTTGCCAAACTTTTGACGCTGTTTGGTTTGGTCGCACAACAACTGGCCGCGATTGGACTGTATGGAGTGATGGCATATTCCGTATCCCAACGTACTCATGAGATTGGTATTCGCATGGCGCTGGGAGCGAACCGCGGCAACGTGCTGCGAATGATCCTCAGACAGGGAATGGTTCTCACCATAATCGGCATCGCGCTCGGCCTGGGGTCGGCATTCGTGGTTACGAAATATATGGAGAGTTTAACCACGATGCTGTTTGGAGTGCAGCCGAGAGATCGATGGACGTTTGCCGTGATTGCGATATTCCTGACAGCCGTAGCGCTGATTGCTTGTTTCATTCCCGCGCGGCGGGCGACGAAAATCGATCCGTTGGTGGCGCTGCGATACGAGTGATTTTTGGAGTGCGGTGACCTGTCACCGCTTTAGTCGGTCGCAACCTGTCGCGACCACCGTTGAACTGAATGTCCTGGGCGTCAAGCCGCCCAAGACGAAAGCGGTGACAGGTCACCGCACTCCAAAGAGTTGTCGCTTGGCTTTACGAACTGCGAAAGGACACGAGGATGCAAACATTATTTCAAGACCTGCGTTATGGCGCGCGGATGTTGTTTAAGAACCCGGGCATTACTTTCGTAGTAATTCTGGCGCTCGCCCTCGGCATTGGCGCCAACACCGCGATCTTCAGCGTGGTTGACGCGGTGTTGTTGCGGCCGCTGCCCTACCCGGAGTCTGACCGTCTCGTGTTCTTGAATGAAACCAGCAAAGCCATGGATGAGATTTCCATCTCTTATCCAAATTTCACGGATTGGCGAAATCAGAATCACGCCTTCGAAAAGATCGGCGTCTACAACCGCGGCAGCTACAACCTCACCGGGGTGGGCGATGCTGAACGAATCACGACGGCGCAGATCTCGGCTGATCTATTTGCAGCTTTGCGCGTTAACCCGGCGCTGGGCCGGCTGTTCACAAACGACGAAGACAAGCCCGGGGGCACGCCAGTTGTTCTCTTGAGTTATCCGTTGTGGCAACGCCGTTTCGGCGGTCAGGCCAGCATTCTGAATCAACAGATTACGCTGAACACTAAGAGCTACACAGTGATCGGAATAATGCCGGAAGGTTATCAGTTTCCGAGTCGCGCCGAGATGTGGGTGCCGGTGGGACAACTCTCGGGCGAGGCGATGTGGCTGCAACGTGGGAATCATCCCGGCCTTTACGGCGTGGCGCGTCTCAAACCGGGGGTGACTTTCGCACAAGCGAAAGCTGAGATGGACACAATAGGCGCAAACCTCGAAAAGCAATACCAGGATTCAAACGCGGGCAACGGCATAGGCGTACATCCGATGCTGGAAGTCTTTGTCGGCGAGATCCGTGGCAAGCTCTGGTTTTTGTTTGGCGCAGTGGCTGCCGTGCTGCTGATTGCCTGCGCAAACATCGCGAACTTGCTGCTGGCCCGCGCCCAGTCGCGGCAGAAAGAAATGGCCATTCGCTCGGCAATGGGCGCGGGACGCTGGCGCATCGCGCGGCAGTTGCTCACCGAGAGCGTCCTGCTGGCTCTCATCGGCGGCACCCTGGGAATGTTGGTAGCGCAATGGGGTATCAAACTGATCCTCTACATAAGTCCGGCTGCTTTGCCGCGTTCACGAGAAATTGGACTCGATTGGCGAGTGTTGGCATTTACCATCGGGCTTTCGTTTGTGACCGGACTCTTGTTTGGGCTCGTGCCGGCGCTCCAAGCCGGAGTTGTAGACGTTCACGAAACTCTGAAAGAGACTGGACGGGGCACCTCCGGAAAGCACTGGTTGCGCAGCTCGCTGGTGGTGGTTGAAGTTGGCACCACCCTGGTTTTGCTGATTTGCGCGGGCTTAATGATTCGTAGTTTTTACCGCTTGCAAAAGGTCAATCCCGGGTTTTCCTACGACCATCTCACCAGCTTCACAGTCGCCTTGCCGCAGAAGAAATATAACGAGAGCGAGCAACGCGAGAAGTTTTACAACCGCCTGCTCGAGAATCTTCGCGCCTTGCCGGGGGTTGAAGCCACCGCCGCAGCTTCAGGATTGCCGCTCGGTAACAACGGCTGGCAAACCGGGTTCGTAGTCGATGGACGGCCACGTCCGCCCCGCGATCAGACACCTTTAATGGAAGCCTGCCTGGTGACGCCTGATTACTTTAAGGCGATGAATATTCCAGTGAAGAGCGGTCGTGTCTTTGACAATCACGACGACCGTTCGTGGATTGCCGGAAAAGATCTCAGCAAACTCGACGACGACGAAAAGCAAATGGCGCCGCTGAATTCAATCGTGATTGATGAAGAGTTTGCGCGACGCTACTGGCCGGGCGAAGAAGCTGTCGGTAAACGAATCGCGATGGGTAGTGAAAAGGACCCGCGTTTTCTTACCGTGCTTGGCGTAGTTGGTCGAGTGAAAATGGAGAGCCTGGGTACAGACTCAAAACGCGTCCAGGGCTACTTCCCCTTCGCGCAAATCCCCGGCGCGGGCATGACTGTGATTCTGAAAGCCGCCGGCGATCCCAACCAGTTAATTGCCGCTGTCCGGCAACAGGTCAAAGCGATCGATCCGGATCAACCTATTTACAGCGTGCGCACGATGGACGACATCCGCGCCGAGTCCGTAGCGCCTGAGCGCTTGAATTTGACGCTGCTCAGCATCTTCGCCGGTATCGCGTTGGTGCTGGCCGTGGTCGGCATTTATGGCGTGATGTCTTACACGGTTACCCAGCGCACGCACGAGATCGGTATTCGGATGGCAATTGGCGCGCAGCCGCGCGACGTGTTTCGCATGGTGATCGGACAGGGAATGATGCTGGCGTTGATAGGAGTCGCTTGTGGGCTGATAGGTGCGTTTGGCTTGACTCGCTTGATGGCAAGCATGCTCTTCGGTGTCGAGCCGACGGATCCGATGACGTTCGCTGCTATTGCCGTGTTGCTGACGGGCGTTGCGTTGGTTGCCTGTTATGTGCCGGGCCGACGTGCGACGAAAGTCGATCCGGTTGTGTCGCTACGTTACGAATAATTATTTGGAGTGCGGTGACCTGTCACCGCTTTGGTCGGTCGCGACCTGTCGCGACCACGGTCAAGTTGATCGTACTGAAAGACTGGGCGCCAAGCCGCCCAGGACGAAAGCGGTGACAGGTCACCGCACTCCAAGAATTGACGAGGGGCTATGGAGAATCTTTTCAAAGATATTCGCTACGGATTTCGTGGCTTACTTAAGCGGCCGGCCTTCACCCTAGTTGCCCTGGTGGTTCTGGCATTGGGCATCGGCGCTAATACGGCGATCTTCACCTTGCTCAGCGCTGTAGTTTTAAAACCGTTGCCTGTCCCTAAGCCGGATGAGCTGGTTTTGTTCAACGACAGTGCCACCGAAGGAACAAGCACGCTGGACGAGGGCGATATCCCCACCGGACAGACCGAACGCATTTCCTACGCTGCCTACCGTTACTTCCGCGAACACGATTCTTCGTTCCAGGAGCTGAGCGCTTTCCGCCGTGGCGAAAGCCGGATCAGTGTCAGGCGACCCGAGACCCAGGCAGGTCAGGCAGCAGAACGTGCATCGGCGCATCTGGTTTCAGGTAATTATTTTACGGTGCTCGGAGTTAACGCGATGCACGGGCGCGTCCTTACAAACGAGGACGATACGCCGGCAGCGCCACCAACGGCTGTCATCAGCAACGGCTACTGGCAGCAAAAGCTGAACAGTGATCCGCAGATAGTAGGGAAGAACATTCTGCTGAACGGCACCGCCTTCACGATCGTCGGCGTAATGCCTCCGGAGTTTTTCGGTGTGCGCGTGCGTCGCTCACCTGACTTCTGGATGCCACTCGTATTTCAACCGCAGATCGAACTACGTAAGTCGTATCTCGATGACAAAAACGTTTATTGGTTGAATATGATCGGCCGGCTAAAACCGGGCGTTCAGTTGGCCCAGGCACAGGCAGGAGTCGACGTTGAGTTGCGGCAATACCTCACCGAGCGGGCCGGGAGTCAACTCAATGATGATAATCGCCTGGCGATTCAAAATAGCTACGTCACGCTGGCGTCTGGAGCGCGCGGACTTTCGGGTCTGCGGTTCTTTTACTCCCAAGCCCTGCGCATGCTGATGGTGATAGTCGCGCTGGTGCTTTTGATTGCCTGCGCCAATGTTGGGAATCTTCTGTTGTCGCGGGCAGCTGCGAGACAAGCGGAGATTTCTTTGCGGCAGGCTTTGGGCGCGAGCCGCGGCCGCCTGATTCGTCAACTGCTAACGGAAAGTCTGTTGCTCGCCCTTATCGGCGGCGTGTTCGGGATCATTTTGGCGCAGTGGGGCGTGAGCCTTTTGGTAACTCGCGTCGCTGCAACTTCGCCGTTGGACGTCAAGCCTGATGCTTCGATACTGCTGTTTACGCTCGCGATTTCGCTGATCTCGGGAGTGCTGTTTGGAATCGCGCCGGCGCTTCGGGCCACGAAAGCGGATCTCACTTCGGCGCTGAAAGAAAAATCCGCGCCAGGCCGAAAGCACTGGTTCAACCTGGGCTCAGTGCTGGTGGTGATGCAGGTTGCCGTGTCGCTCATCCTGTTGGTCGGTGCCGGGCTGTTTGCCCGCAGTCTTATAAAACTGCAACAGGAAGACCTCGGCTTCAATCGCGACAATGTGTTGCTGGCGAGCGTCGACTCGCGACTTGCCGGTTACAAACCAAACGAACTCAGTGCCGTTTATCGCCAACTTTACGATCGCCTGAGCGCACTGCCGAATGTGCAATCGGTGACGATGGCCAGTTATAGCCCATTGCAGGGCACGGGCACGGACAGCACGATCACGGTGCGCGGTTACACGCCCGCAAAAAATGAGGACACGTCAGTTTCCGACATTCAGATCGGACCAAATTTTTGTGAGACGATGGGTATACCGCTCCTGATGGGCCGAGACATCAGCTTACAAGACACCCCCAATTCACCGAAGGTTGCGGTCGTTACTCGGGCGTTCGCGCAATCCTTTTTTCACGACGAAAACCCGATTGGCCGCCGGGCCACGTTTGACGAAGATTCCGACAAGAACGACTTCGAAATTGTTGGCGTAGTTGGCGACGCCAAATACGATAGTGTAAAAGCAAAGGCCGACCGCACCGTCTACCGGCCCATCCTCCAGGTGCAGGATCAGCAAACCTTCAACAACGTGTTTGAGCTGCGCACACTAGGCGATCCCTTGAGTGTGTCTCCGGAAGTGCGCGCCGCGATCGCCCAGGTTAACGACAAACTCCCAATCGGAAATATCACCAGCCTGCGCGTACAAACCGACGAGGCGCTGAAGCAGGAGAAATTGATCACTCAACTAGTCAGCTTCTTTGGACTGTTGGGCCTGTTGCTCTCGTGCGTTGGTTTGTACGGAATCATGGCGCACGCGGTGGTCCGTCGTACGAATGAAATTGGTATTCGCATGGCGCTCGGCGCCGAACGCCGGAACATTATCTGGATGGTTCTGAAGGAGAGTTTACTGCTGGTAGCTATCGGCCTCGCCGTCGGCATACCAGCGGCGTGGGGAGCGGCCCACCTGATCGCGAGTCAGCTATTCGGAGTCAATCCAACAGATCCCATAACGCTGTTGACTGCCGTCGTGTCACTCACGTTAGTGGCCGCTTCGGCCGGTTATCTGCCGGCGCGAAAGGCGTCGCGAGTAGATCCGTTGATTGCGCTCAGGTACGAATGAAAATGGGGCTTTGGTCTTTGGCCTTTGTACTTAGTTCTTTGTGCTTTGTTCGCAAATTTGACGCTTCAAGTCATATCGGAACACGCTGAGCGGCGACTCGAACCAAAGCAAAAACTGCGAAGAACAAAGCACAAAGTACAAAGACCAAAGGCCCAAGACCAAAGACCAACTAACAACCATAGATCAAAACCATGGAAACCTTGTTTAAAGACATTCGTTACGGCCTTCGTGGCCTGTTGAAGCGTCCGGGGTTTACGCTCGTGGCAATCATCACACTCGCTCTGGGTATTGGCGCGAACACAGCAATCTTTAGTGTTGTAAACGCAGTAGTGTTGCGACCCTTGCCGTATGCCGAGCCGGATCGGCTGATGACGCTCTGGGAAACGATGCCGGGAACTGACCAGCGTTCGGTGGCGCCCGGAAACTTCGTCGACTGGCGAACTCAAAACAAAACGTTCGACGACCTGGCCGCGACGTTCTACGCAAACTTCAACCTTACCAGCGACGGTGAGCCCGACCGGATTGACGGCGCCACCATCACCTCAAATCTCATGAGCGTGCTCGGCGTCAACGCCCAACTCGGCCGAACGTTCCAACCCGACGACGATGAACATCAAGACCGTAATGTGGTGCTGATAAGCGACGGCTTATGGAAACGCAGGTTTGGCGCTGATCGAAACGTGATAGGCCGCAACATCACCATAGATGAAACGCCTCACACCATAGTCGGCGTGATGGGCCGCGGTTTTCAGTTTCCAGCGCGCTCGGATCTTTGGGTGCTTGGCCGCAACCGCGGCGCAGTTCCAATGAGTTTGATATCGCAGGTTACAACGACCGATTGGGTCCACGAACGCGACGCGCATTTCATCAGGGTGATTGGCCGGCTGAAGCCCGGTGTCACTATCTCGCAGGCGCAATCGGACATCGCTGCTATAACGCGCCGGCTGGAGCAGGACTTTCCCAAATCGAATGCCGGGCTCGGGTCAAATGTGGTGCCCTTGCACACCCAAGTTGTTGGCGACGTGCGCTCGATGCTGTTCATTCTGCTTGGCGCGGTCGGTTTTGTTTTGCTAATCGCCTGCACAAACGTAGCCAATCTAATGCTCGCTCGCGCCACCCAACGAGATCGCGAAATTGCTATTCGTACGGCAGTGGGCGCCAGCCGCCTCCGATTAATTAGACAACTGCTTACTGAAAGTCTGCTGCTCAGCATTGTGGGTGGCCTTGCAGGCTTGCTCGTCTCAATCTGGGCTGTCGCTGTCTTCGTCAAACTCAGTCCCGGCGATATTCCGAGACTAAACGAAGCGAGCGTGGACTTCAGACTGTTAGGTTTCACGTTATTGGTTTCGTTACTCACCGGACTCGGCTTTGGACTCTTACCCGCATTTCAGGCTACGCGCACAAATCTAAACACCTCGCTCAAGGAAGGCGGCACGAAAGCGAGCGAAGGACGGCAGCGTCGGGGGGCGCGCAATATCCTGGTTGTCACAGAGATTGCCCTTGCGCAGGTGTTGCTCGTGGGCGCGGCGTTGCTGGCAATTAGCTATGTTCGGGTGACGGAAATCAATCCCGGCTTTAACCCAGACCGAGTGCTGACCGCCAAGATCGCTCCCTCGAATAAGAAGTATCCGGATTCCAAAAGCCGGAGCACTTTCTACACTACTGTACTTGAACGTCTACAGACGTTACCCGGCGTTGAATCCGCAGGGATGGTCATGAATCTGCCGCTCACCGGTTCCAGTATGAATCGCGGCTTTCGCGTCGAAGGACGTCCGGTGCCGAAAGCGGATGAAAACGTCACGATGGATTTTCAGATAGTTAGTCCCAACTACTTTTCAACTCTGGAAATACCAATCAAACGCGGACGTGGTCTGAACACGACTGATATTGAAACCAGCGAACCTGTGATCGTAATCAACGACACGATGGCGCGGCAGTACTGGCCAAATGAAGATCCGGTTGGTAAGCGAATGGGAATCGGTGAGAGTACAAAAGATACTTCATGGCGCACGATCGTCGGAGTTGTTAATGACAGCCGGCACGCGAGTCTGAGCGAGCCACCAGTCCCCACCGCCTTTATTGCTTATCGTCAGGATCTCGAATCATGGCCGCGTATGGGCTTCGTAATCAAGGCGAAGACGGACGCTGCGAGTCTTACCTCCGCGGTTAGAAGGGAACTCGCTGAGATCGATCGCTCACAGCCGGTGTATGCGATCGAACCCATGGAAAATCTTTTGCGCACCTCGGTAGCGCAACGAAGATTCATCATGTTGCTGCTGGGATCGTTATCGGCAATCGCGCTGACGCTCGCGATGGTTGGAATTTATGGCGTTATCTCATTCTCGGTGAGCGAGCGCACGCAGGAGATTGGTATTCGTATGGCCCTGGGCGCACGCGCGGCTGATGTGCTGAGGATGGTGCTGGGTCAGGGAATGCGCGTCGCAGTGATTGGCATTGTGATCGGATTGGGCGCGGCGTTTGTTCTAACACGGCTGCTGACGAGCATGTTGTTTGAAGTGAGCGCTACTGACCCGCGCACGTTTTCGATCGTTGCGGCGCTGCTGGGCAGCGTTGCGTTCTTCGCTTGTTACCTACCAGCGCGCCGCGCGACGAAGGTCGATCCGCTGGTGGCGCTGCGGTACGAATGACTTTGAGATCTAAAAAGGGAGGAACAGCAAATGAGTGGCCTATGGCAAGACGTGCGCTACGGTGCGCGAATGTTGCTTAAGCAGCCGGGTTTCACGCTGGTGGCGATTCTCACCCTGGCGCTGGGCATTGGCGCTAACACCGCGATCTTTTCCGTGGTCAACGCCGTGCTGTTGCGACCCTTGCCATTCAAAGACGCTGCCCGGCTGGTTTTGGTTTGGAACAACGGAGCGGAAGCGGCCGGCGGCGATCGCACCCCGCTTGCTGTTGCCGACCTGCTCGACATGCGCTCGCAGGGTCGCTCCTATGAAAGCGTCGGCGCGTTTCAGGACGGATCGTTTAACTACACCAGTGGTGATGTTCCTGAACAAGTGCGCGGTGTGGGCGTTACCGCAAATTTTCTCTCGCTGCTGGGCGTGGTGCCGCAACTAGGACGCGATTTTCAGACCAGCGATGAGCAAGTAGGCGTTGAGCGCACAGTCTTGATCAGTGATCGTTTCTGGCGCTCTCACTTTGGCGCTGACAAGCAAGTGGTGGGACGCAGCATCAAGCTTAGTGGCGTCAGCACCGCCATCATCGGGGTGATGCCCGCGAATCTGGATTTTCCGAAGAGAGACGTCGACTTGTGGCGAGTGTTACAGCTCGAGCCGCCAACCAGACGAGGATCCTACTTTCTCACCGGCGTGGCCCGCTTGAAACCGGGCGTTCAGGTGCAGCAAGCGCGTGCCGAGTCGCTGACAATTAAATCCAGGTTCGAAAATTACAATCTGGATTTCAATGTCCTGCCGGTTAACGAATTCCTTTTCGGTGACGTGCGTCCAGCGTTGGTAGCGCTGTTGGTGGCGGTGACTTTGGTGCTGCTGATAGCAGCCGTCAATGTCGCAAATCTAACGCTTGTGAGGGCGGCGTCGCACCTTAAAGAAATCTCAATTCGTACCGCACTTGGCGCCAGCCGCGGCCGCATTATTAGGCGATTGCTGGTTGAGAGTTTGTTGTTGGCAATCGCAGGCGGCGTGGTCGGGACGCTATGCGCTTTCTGGGGCGTTTCAGCGCTTGTCCAGTTTGCACCTGAGAATCTTCCTCGGGTGGATCAAATCAAGATAGACGGTTTTGTGCTCCTCTGGACGGCCGTCGTCTCACTTCTAACTGGCCTCGCTTTTGGTCTGGTGCCGGCGTGGCAGGGCTCTCGTCTAAATCTTAACGAAGTGCTCAGGGATGGCGGTCGCGGCAGTACCGAGAGCGCCGGCCGCCGCCGAGGGCGCAGCCTGCTGGTTATCGCTGAACTGGCACTCGCGGTGATGTTGCTAACCGGAGCCGGGCTGCTAATCAAAAGCTTGTGGCGGCTGCAGCAGGTTGACCTCGGCATCAATCCGGAGCACGTGCTGACAATGCAAGTGTCGTTGTGGGGTCAGCGTTACGAAAAGCCCGAACAAGTCCGTGAATTCAGCTCGCGCCTCATTGAGCAAACGAGATCTTTGCCCGGCGTGCGCGCTGCGGCACTCAGCAATAGCCTGCCACCCGACCAAACCGAGTTCTCAAGCGACTTTACGATTGAGGGACGAACGCCCGCCAAAGACCTGCCGCAGATTGCTTACTTCAACCTGGTCAGTACTGAGTATTTTCAGGCGCTCGGCATTCCGCTGCGTGCCGGGCGTTTTTTTACCAATTCAGACTCGACCGGCTCGCCGAGGGTGGTCGTTATCAATGAGACGCTTCGCCGCCGCTTCTTTCCGGGAGAGGATCCGGTAGGCAAAAGAATCAACCTTGACCTCCTTGAGCCGGTTTGGACCCAGATAGTCGGGGTGGTTGGTGACGTGAAATACAACGGCTTGGCAGACGACGTGCAGCCTGCAATTTATCAGCCTACGGAGCAGGCGCCGTCGTGGGGACTGGCGCTGATTCTAAAAACCGATGGGGCAGATCCACTAAGCCTCACCACGGTCGCACGCAATGAGATCCGCAGACTCGATCCGAGTTTGCCCGTGACAAAAGTGAGCACGATGGAGCAGCGGGTCGCAACCGCGATGGCGCCTTCGCGCTTTCGCACTACGCTGATCGCTCTCTTCGCGACGATTGCACTGATCCTGGCCTGCGTTGGCATCTACGGTGTTATTTCGTATTCAGTCACCCAGCGCACTCATGAAATAGGAATCAGGATCGCGCTCGGGGCGCAAAGGCGAAATGTGTTGAAGCTTGTTCTCGGGCAGGGCGCATTGTTGGCCGTGATCGGAGTCATTCTCGGATTGGGTGGCGCCTTTGCGTTGACACGATTGATGGCGGGTTTGCTATTTGGGGTGACGCCAACGGATGCCGCGATATTTACCTGCGTACCGCTGGGTTTGACCGCGATCGCGATGCTCGCGAGCTACTTGCCCGCACGTCGGGCCACGAGAGTCGATCCTTTGGTGGCGCTGCGGTACGAATGAGAATTCAGGACTCAGGACTCAGAATTCAGAAGTCAGAGAGTCCAAGGTCACAGTTTGCCACCGCGGGTTTGCAAGTTTGAAGTCTCCTAAAATCTTTGAATTCTGAATTCTAAATTCTGTCTCCTGAATTCTGATTGGAACAATTATGGAAACATTCCTAAAAGACATTCGTTACGGCCTTCGTTCATTGCTGAAGCATCCGGGCTTCACTGCAATCGCCGTGCTTACGCTCGCGCTTGGCATCGGCGCGAACAGTGCGATGTTCAGCACTGTAAACGCAGTGTTATTGAAGCCGCTCGCGTATCCCGATGCAGAACGGATCGTCGTGCTCGAAGGCGTGAACCAGAGGATGGGAATTACCAGGAGCAACATGTCTATCCCTGACTTCGCTGATTGGCATAGTCAGAATCAAGTGTTTGAACAACTGGCAGCTTTTGTCACGGGCGGCTCGCTCCTGACGAGTGGCGACGAAACAGAAAGGGTCCGTGGAACAGGTGTGACCAGCGATTTCTTTCCGCTGTTTCGCGCCGCTGCTTTTGCCGGCCGAACGCTGCAATCAGATGACTGTCAGAAAGGTCACGATGGCGTTGTAGTGCTTAGCTATGGACTGTGGCAGCGCCGCTTTGGCGGGAACCGGAATGTTATTGGCACCAATGTGACAATAAGCGGAGAGAGCGCAACCATCGTGGGCGTCATGCCTCCCGGTTTCGACTATCCGGAGCGGTCAGAACTGTGGGTACCGTATCCGATAGACGCGGGTGCCGAGCGGCGTGATAACCGTGCCTACGAAGTGGTGGCTCGCCTGAAACCCGGCGTGCCTATTGCCCAGGCAGAGGCCTCACTCGACACGATCAACCAGCGGCTGGCGCAAACCTATGTCGAAACGAATAGAGGTTGGACCGTCCGCGTGATCAACCTGCAGGAGCGCATGGTGGGCAGTATGCGCAAGTCGTTACTGCTTCTGCTGGGTGCAGTCGCATTTGTGTTGCTTATCGCCTGCGCGAATGTTGCGAACCTCATGCTCGCTCGCGCGACCGGCAGACAAAAAGAGATTGCCGTGCGCGCAGCTCTCGGCGCCAGTCGTTGGCGTGTAGTTCGCCAATTATTAACTGAGAGCTTGTTGCTGTCGGTAATTGGCGGCGCGATCGGGTTGCTGCTTAGTGTCTGGCTAACGAAACTGCTCATCTCTGTTAGTCCGGCAAACACTCCGCGTTTTGACGAGATAAAACCGGACGTATGGGTGTTTGCGTTCACGCTCGGCCTAACAGTCGTAACGGGAATCATCTTCGGGCTGGCGCCGGCTCTTCAGGCAGCTCGCGTTGATCTGAATGGTGGATTGAAAGAAGGTGGAGGAAAAGGCTCCGGCGGATCGCGCAACAAACGCTTGCGAAGCCTGATGATGGTTTCGGAGATCGCGCTGTCGTTCATGCTTCTGGTCGGGGCCGGGCTCCTGATTAAGAGTTTTATGCGGCTCCGAGAGGTCAGTCCCGGCTTCACACCGGACAATTTACTCACGATGCGCGTCTCACTGCTGTCTTCTAAATATGCAGCAGGCGAGCCGCGGATCCAGTTGTTGCGACAAACGCTTGAACGGCTCAAAAATCTGCCCGGCGTACAGTCGACCGGTGCGGTATTGAGCCTGCCGCTTGGCGGCGACACCTTCAACGTGGGTCGCTCCTACATTCGTGAAGGCCGCCCATTCACTCCCGAGGAATCGGCCAACGCCGCATACCTGGCAGCGACACCTGATTATTTTCGTACCTTGCAAATGTCAGTTTTGTCGGGAAGGCCTTTCAACGATCAGGACAGCGAAAAGGCGCCGATGGTCTTGATCGTTAACGAGACCATGGCGCGACAACTGTGGCCGGGCGAAAGCCCGCTCGGAAGACGCATCACGATTTGGCGCGACGAGAAGTTTCCGCGCGAGATAGTCGGCGTTGTCAGCGACACGAAATCAGCGCTGGACACCGATGCCGGCCCGCAAATGTATGTGCCTTTCGCACAGGATTCCGGTTGGGGGTCGATGTCGTTGGTCGTTCGCACCACTGGCGATCCGTTGAACACCAGCGCGGCGGCGCGTGGTGCAATCCGCTCGGTGGATAAAGGCATACCCGTCTACAACGTCAGAACTATGAACGACGTGTTGGCGACTTCCGTGTCACAGCAACGAGTTTCGGTATTGCTATTAAGCGCATTTGCCGGCGTCGCTCTACTGCTGGCGATGATCGGGATTTACGGAGTGACTGCCTACTACGTAACACAGCGCACTCAGGAGATCGGGATTCGGATAGCTCTGGGAGCGCAGGTGGGTGACGTTATGAACCTGGTTTTGCGGAGCGGGATGGTGCTGGCGATAGCCGGCATTGCCCTGGGAATAGTCGGGGCATTCGCGCTGACTCGCTTAATGACCAGCTTGCTTTTCGCGGTCAAGCCAACTGACGCAGCAACTTTCGTAACAGTTTCGTTGTGTCTGCTGGTCACTGCGTTGATCGCTTGTTACATACCGGCGCGTCGGGCCACAAAAGTCGATCCGCTGGTGGCGCTTAGATACGAGTAAGTTTTTAGATTTGAGATCTCAAATTGAGATCTCAAATGAGGAGAAGACCATGAAAACGTTACTACAAGACCTGCGCTACGCCTTTCGCACGATGCTAAAGAAACCTGGCTTCACGCTGATCGCGGTGTTCACGCTCGCGCTCGGCATCGGCGGCAGTACGGCAATCTTTACCGTCGTTGATGCGGCACTCCTGCGCGGGCTTCCCTACAAATCCCCCGACCGCCTCTATCACCTTTTCGAGAGCACCCCGCAGAAGGAGTTTGCCCAGCGCGAGTTTTCCTATCCCGACTTTCAGGACTACCAACAGAATCAGGTCCTCGAGGGACTCGCAGCCTACACGGGCGGGGGCGGAATCATGAGCGGTCGCGGTGAGCCGGAGCGCGTGTTTGCTCCCGCGGTCACGGCGAACTTCTTCTCAGTGCTTGGTGTCGAGCCGGTTATCGGGCGCACTTTCCAACCTGGCGAAGACAAACCCGGCACACCGCGAGTGACAGTGTTGACCTATGGCATGTGGCAGCGCAGGTTCGGTGGTGATCCCGGAATTCTGGGACAGTCACTCACGATTAATGGTGACCCGTACACAGTAGTTGGCGTGTTGCCTGCGAGTTTTCAATTTGCCATGAGAAATGCCGACTTGTGGCGGCCTTATCAACCGACCGACGCACAACTGACGCGACGCTACCTGCATGGCACAAATCTTATCGGGCGGCTGAAGGACGGCGTAACTCCGGAGCAGGCGCAAACGCAACTGGCTGTCATTGCAAAACGCATTGAACAAGAGAACACGCAATCGCACGCAGGCACTGGTCTTAAGCTTGTACGGTTGCAGGAGCAGGTAGTAGGCCAGGTAAAACCGATCCTGTTCGTATTGCTGGCCACTGTCGGTTTTGTACTGCTGATCGCTTGTGCCAACGTGGCGAGTCTGCTGCTCACGCGATCGTTGGCTCGCCAGAAAGAAGTCGCCATCCGCGCGGCCCTCGGTGCCAGCCGTTGGCGCGTTATCAGGCAGTTGTTGACAGAGTCAGTGTCGCTGTCGTTAGCCGGTGGCGCGGCGGGTCTGCTAATCGCTTATTGGGGTGTTATCGGTCTGGTTGCGGCATTGCCGGACAATCAGATTAATGCCTTGCCGTTCCTCAAATCACTCCATATGGATCTCGGCATTCTGGCGTTCTCGTTTGGGCTTTCATTGCTGACTGGAATCGTATTCGGGTTGGCGCCCGCGCTTCAGTCGACTCGTCTGGATTTAAACGAAGTGCTCAAGGAAGGCGGCAGGAATACCGCCGGCGGAAGTGGGCATCGTCTGCGCGGTGCACTGGTGATGACGGAGATCGCTTTGGCGGTAGTTTTGTTGGTCGGCGCTGGCTTGATGATGAAGAGTCTGCTGCACCTGCTGCAGTCGAATGTGGGATTCAATCCGGAAAAGTTGCTGACGATGACGGTAGTACCGCCGGCCGCCAAATATACCGACGCCAATCGCCAGATAGAGTTTTTTGATCAGTTAAGGCAACGAGTGCAAGCGCTGCCGGGCGTCAGCGGGGTTGGCAACGTAAATATTCTGCCGCTGCAGAGCGGAAACACCACTCGCGTCAACGTCGAGGGCGATCCGATTCCGCCGCCGGGCCAGGAGATGGAGGCTAACATCCGCATTATTGATGAAACTTATTTTCAAACGCTGGGTGTGCCGCTCGTTGCGGGACGTATGTTTGATGAACGTGACAAAGCGAACGCGCCGTTAGTTGTGATGATCGGAAAGAACATGGCTGATAGAGTTTTTGCCGGACGCGATCCCATCGGACGCCGCTTCGTTTATGCGGGAGCCCAAGCGCCGCCGATCATGGTGGTGGGTGTAGTGGGCGATGTGAAAATCGGAGGCCTGGATGAAGCTATTAGACCTGTAATTTACTACCCCTTAAAGCAAAACCCTGCAGGCATCTCCAACCTGGTCATTCGCACGACTGGCGATCCTGCTGCCTTGACCGCCGCCGTTCGCGATGAGGCGCGCAGGTTGGAGCCGGATGTCGCCATCTTTAACGTCAATGCAATGGAGAAATTGATTTCCAATTCACCGGCCGCGTTCATGCGACGTTTCCCGGCGCTACTTATCAGCATCTTCGCTGGAGTCGCACTGCTGCTGGCGTCGGTCGGTATCTATGGAGTTGTTTCGTATTCCGTTAGCCAGCAAACACATTACATCGGCGTGCGCATGGCGCTCGGGGCCAGGTCGTCCGACATCCTGAAGATGGTTCTAAAACAAGGACTCTCGCTGGCGCTTGCAGGAATGGCGTTTGGCCTTGTGGCTGCATTCGGACTTACGCGACTGCTGCGGAGCTTGCTGTTTGAAGTGCAAGTTACTGATCCGACGACCTTCGCGCTGGTGCTCGGAACGCTCTTCGTGGTGGCGTTGCTGGCTTGTTACATCCCGGCGCGGCGCGCGACGAAGGTCGATCCGCTGGTGGCGCTGCGTTACGAATGAACTTTTGGAGTGCGGTGACCTGTCACCGCTTTGGTCTTGGGCGGCTTGACGCCCAAATGGTTTAGGAGGTTCAGCCGAGCGGTGGTCGCGACAGGTCGCGACCGACCAAAGCGGTGACAGGTCACCGCACTCCAAAGGAGAAATTGATGGAAACGATCCTGCGCGACCTGCGCTATTCGGCGCGAATGTTAATCAAGAGTCCGGGCTTTACGGCGGTGGCTGTCTTGTCGATTGCGATCGGCATCGGCGCGAACACGACCGTCTTCAGCGTGATCAATGCCGTTCTTTTGAAGTCGGTGCCTTACAACGATCCGAGCAGCTTAGCGCTTGTGTGGGGTGATAGCAGAACGGAAAGCAGTCTCAGGAAACACAACCAGGTTTCCGCGACAGACATTGCCGACGTTCGCGCGCAAACCACCGTCTTGGAAGATGTCGCAACTTACTCGGGTTGGTTCCCAATCATGTCCGGCGCAGGCGAGGCGGAAAGAATCCCGGCCATTCAAGTCGGGGATGGCTTCTTCAAGATCATGAAGGGCGCCCCGATGCTGGGCCGTGTCTTCACTCCCGAAGAACAAGTGGATGGCAAAGACTTTGTCGTCGTCCTGGGTCACGGATTATGGCAACGACGTTTTGGCGCCGACCCGAATATTGTGGGGAAGTCAGTGATGCTCAATGGCCGCCCCTACAACATTGTCGGCGTCATGGGACCAGACTTTCGTCCACTACCGCCATCACTGGTTGCACCCGAAGGTCAATTCTATCGACCGGTAGCCGAAAACTATGATGACGAAGAACGAGACGCGCGGCATCTTAGAGCAATTGCACGTCTCAAACCCGGCGTAACGATAGAGCAGGCGCAAAGCGAACTAAGCGTTATCGCCCAGCGAGTTGGGCAGGCGCATCCACTGACCAACAAAGGCTATGGCGTCGCTGTGGTCTCGATCACCGATGAGATCACCGGCGGCATTCGCCCAACCCTGTTAATGATCTTTGGGGCAGTGATCTTTGTGCTGTTGGTCGCCTGCGCAAACGTTGCGAATCTTCTGTTGGCTCGCGCCACCGTACGTCATAAGGAGATCACAATTCGTTCCGCGATTGGTGCCGGACGCGGCCAATTAATTCGCCAGCTGCTGACCGAAAGCCTGCTGCTCGCGGTACTGGGCGGTGGACTCGGGCTGCTGATCGCCACCTGGGGAACAACCGTCGTTGCCGCGGCCGGTTCAAAAATCAATCCAATGTTTCAGGACATTCATCTGGACAGGCGCTGCCTCGCCTTTACGGTTGGCGTGTCGATACTTACCGGCTTCATTTTCGGCCTTGCCCCGGCCCTGCAGATCTCGAAACCAAATTTGGCGGAATCGCTAAAAGAAACCGGCCGCGGTTCCGGACCGGCAGCTAGTCGGAATCGTTTGCGCAGCGCGCTGGTCATTTCAGAAATTGCCATGACGCTGGTGCTGCTCGTTTGTGCCGGTCTTCTGATTCGAACAGTGGCACGACTGCGGAACGTTGACGCGGGATTTAACGCTACCAACATTCTGGCGATGAACATCGGCTTACCTGCGGCCAAATATCCGAAACCGGAAAATGTGATTGCATTCAACAAGGAGATTGTCGAACGAATTACTGCGTTGCCGGGAGTCAAGTCTGCCGGCACCACCAGCGTGCTGCCGCTTAGTGCCAATTTCGACGGTCGCGGCCTGGCAGTTGAAGATCACCCCAAACCACGGGGCGAGGAGATTACAGTAGACCTCTACGTGACCACGCCGGGGTACTTGCAGGCTATGGAGATCCCCTTGCTGAGCGGGCGAGTGATCAATGATCAGGACACCAAGGACTCACCTGGCGTTGCGTTAATCAACAAGACCATGGCCTCTCAGCTGTGGCCCAACGAAAATCCGCTCGGTAAGCGAATCAAGTTTCCCGGAAGCGATAAGAATCCCCAGCCGTGGCGCACGATCGTCGGCACTGTCAGCGATGTTTCGCAGTATGCCCTTGATAAGACGCCGCCGATGCAGATCTATTTGCCGCACAGTCAGTTTCCCACGTCCTTCAACAGCATAGTGGTCCGAACTCAGAATGAGCCCACCGCCCTGATCGGCGCGATCAGGCGCGAGATTCAAGCAGTGGATAAAGATCAGGCGGTCTTCAATGTGACGACCCTCGAGCAGCTAATCGGCGACTCCATTCTCATCAGAAGATTTTTCATGTTGCTGTTGCTTGTATTCGCAGCGTTGGCATTGATTCTGGCGGCGGTTGGTATTTATGGAGTTATGTCTTACGTAGCTTCGCAACGCACTTATGAAATCGGCATCCGCATGGCGCTCGGTGCACAGCCTAACGATGTCTTGAAGTTAATTATGGGAAACGGAATGGCGCTGACACTGATTGGCATAGTCACCGGGCTGGCCGGAGCGTTTGCGCTGACACGGCTAATGGCTGGGCTGCTGTTTGGGGTTAGCGCCACTGACGCAATCACATTCTTAAGTGTCTCCGTTGGTTTGATGTTGGTCGCGCTGCTGGCTTGCTACATTCCGGCGCGGCGCGCGACGAAAGTGGATCCATTGGTGGCGCTGCGTTACGAGTGATTTTTGGAGTGCGGTGACCTGTCACCGCTTTTGTCTTGGGCGGCTTGACGCCCATGTCTTTCAGAACTTCAGTGCAACGGTGGTCGCGACAGGTCGCGACCGACCAAAGCGGTGACAGGTCACCGCACTCCAAAGGGAGGAGCAATATGTGGGGAGTTTTGAAACAGAATCTTAGCTACAGCATCCGGACCTTGCTGAAGAACAAGGGCTTTACTGTTACCGCGGTGTTGACTCTGGCGTTGGGGATAGGCGCGACGACTGCAATTTTCAGCGTCGTACACGCGGTGTTCGAGCCTATGCCGTATCCAAAGCCCGACCAGCTGGTGATGGTGTGGTCTCAGGCGCGCGGCGGAAGGAACTCGGTGGCGGCAGGAGACTTTCTTGACTGGGGCCGGCGCAGCACGTCCTTTCAGGCCATGGGCGCATGGACCGGCGTCATGTTTAATGTTGCCACGGTTGACAGACCGGAGCAGGTTACGGGCTCACAACGGACCCCGGGATTCTTCACCATGGAGGGATTGCCGATGTTGCTCGGGCGCGATTTCCTTCCTGAAGAGGGTCAGCCGGGCAAGAATCGTGTAGTTATCCTCAGCAACCGACTGTGGAGTCTTCACTTCGGCGCGGACCCCACTCTTGTGGGTAAAGACATTCGGATGAATGGAGAACCTTTCACGGTTGTAGGCATCCTGCCTCCCGGCATCTATGATCGGTTTAACTCGCAGTTCTGGATACCGTTAACTTTCCCCGAACAAGTCAACCACAATTCGCCTACCATGCTGGTGATGGCGAGGTTGAAGGACGGAGTTTCGCTCGAACAGGCACAGGCGGAAATGAATGGAATAGCGGCGCAGCTGCAAAGCGAATTTCCGCAGTCCAATGCCAACCGCGGTGTAAGCGTAGAACCACTGCATCTCAACTTCCTTACGGATGCGACTCGCCGAAATCTTTGGCTGCTGCTGGGCGCTGTCGGGTTTCTATTACTGATTGCGTGCGTCAACGTTGCGAATCTTTTGCTGGCTCGCGGGACGTCGCGTCAGCGCGAAGTGGCGCTGAAGGCCGCGTTAGGCGCTTCGAGAGGCCGCTTGTTCGCACAGTTTCTCACTGAAAGTTTAGTGCTGGCCATTCTTGGTGGAGCCCTCGGGATTCTGCTCGCAGGAGTAATCATCGACGCGATCACAGTGGTGATGCCGCCCGTGGGCACGATGCTGCCGTCTGAAGCAGCCATCAGAATTAGTGTACCGGTATTGCTTTTCACGATTGCAGTAACAACCGTTGCCGGACTGTTGTTTGGATCTGCTCCGGCCTGGCAAGCAACACGTGTCGATCTCAACGAAGTGCTTAAGTCCGGAGGTCGGACGGGCGGCGGCGGCGCGCGGCGAAATGGCCGCCGACTACTTGTTATTGCGGAGTTCTCTCTGGCCCTCACTCTGCTGGCGAGCGGCGGTTTAGCGCTCAAGAGCTTCTGGAACCTTACGCGGATAGACCTCGGCATAAACCCGGACCACGTCCTTACTTTTCGACTTCCCGTGCCGGGTAACCGCCTGAAAGGACCCGATCAGATCAGAGCCTACTACCAGCAATTGCTTGAAAAGATCGAGGCTATCCCCGGAGTAAAAAAGGTCGCCGTAATGACGGGAATGCCTACCCGTGGACCAAACTTTGGCAGAGGCTTCACCATTGTGGGCCAACCTGCATCGAATGCTTCCGAACGCCAGCGCGTGGGAATTGAAGTGGTGACTCCGGGATACGTCGAGGCTCTGGGAATTCACATGATCAAAGGCCGCAGCATCGATGACCGCGACACCGCTAACAGCCCGCCAATCGTGATGGTCAACGAACGCTTTGTCACACGCTTTTTGCCGAATGCAGATCCGCTAACACAACGGATTTCCCTGGACGAGTTGATCCCAGGTGGACAGCCTGGACAAAGGGTTGAGTTGCAGATCGTCGGCGTCTATCACAACCTGCGCGCTGCAGGATCTCGGGAAGACTATTCAGAGATCGTCATCCCGTTCTGGCAAAGGCCCTGGCCACAAGCGTCTATGGTGGTAAAGACGGACGGCGATCCCAAGGGTTTGATTAAAGGGATTAGTGCGGCGATTAGTTCCGTCGACCCGGACTTGCCGCTTGCCGGCGTGAGAACGGTTGACGAGATCGTGAGTGAGTCATTAGCGATCGATCGCTTTAGCGTGGTGCTGTTCAGCAGCTTTGGTGTACTCGGTCTGCTGCTTGCCGGAATAGGCATCTACGGCGTGATGGCCTTTACCGTCGCGCAACGCACTCAGGAGTTTGGCGTCCGCCTGGCCCTGGGTGCACAGCGCTCGCGGGTTCTTACTTTGGTTTTGAAAGAGGGAACGACTCTGGCTCTCATAGGAGCGCTGATTGGACTGGGCGGGGCTTATCTGGTCGGTCGGGCGATGCAATCGACCTTATTCGGAGTTGAGGCGATGGATGCCCGTGCCTTCGGTGTGGTGACGCTCGTACTGGTGGTTGCCGCATTGCTGGCTTGCCTTTTACCCGCGTGGCGAGCAAGCAGGGTCGAACCAATCGAAGCGCTGCGTTACGACTGAGCTGAGATCTGAAATCTGAGATCTCAAACCTACAAGAGGTAATCATGGAAACACTGCTCAAAGATTTTCGCTACGGAATTAGAAGTTTATTGAAGCGTCCGAGCTTCACGGCGATTGCTGTGATAACTCTGGCGCTGGGCATCGGCGCCAATACAGCAATCTTTAGTCTGGTTAACGCCGTCTTGTTGCGAAGCCTGCCCTTCGCTGAACCGGACCGGCTGGTGATGATTTGGGAAGACGCGTCTTTCGCAGGCTTTCCGCGTAACACTCCGGCGCCTGCCAACTATGTTGATTGGAAAACTCAGAACCAGTCATTTGCCGATATGGCGGCCCAAGACACGCGTAGCTTTAATCTGACCGGCGACGGCGAGCCCGAGAAGGTTGAAGCCTTTGGCGTCACGGCGAATTTCTTCCCGCTGCTTGGCATCAAGCCCGCTCTCGGCCGGGTGTTCACAGACGAAGAGGATACGCCCGGCGCAAACAAAGGTGTCATCATTAACTACAACCTTTGGCAACAACGTTATGGAGGCGAACAGAACATTATTGGTCGGCAACTGGCGCTCAGTGGGGAGAAGTACACGGTTGTTGGAGTAATGCCGGCCGGCTTTCAGTTCCTCGACAGCAAGGTTGGGATGTGGGTTCCCATCGGGTTTACTCCTCAAGAATTGACGCATCGGAACAGTCACTATTTGACTGTCGTGGCGCGCCTGAAGCCGGGCGTCAGCATTGAAGGGGCAAATGCAGAGGTGCGAGCAATCCAGCAACGAATCGCGCGCGATCATCCGGACGAGGCGGGTCGCATTTCGGCTTACATACGACCTCTTCGTGATGAGCTGGCAGGAGATGTCCGCCGGCCACTCCTGGTCCTGTCGGTTGCAGTTGGCTTTGTGCTTTTGATCGCTTGCGCGAACATCGCCAACTTGCTGCTTTCGCGTGCGGCGAGCCGGCGACGCGAGATGGCCGTGCGCTCGGCGTTGGGTGCGGGCCGCATGCGGATCGTGCGTCAGTTGTTGGCTGAAGGATTGTTGATGTCGGCCGCCGGTGCAATCGGTGGGCTAGTGCTTGCCTGGTGGAGTTTTTCTTTCCTGGAGCGATTGATTCCCGACGGCCTCACGCTCTCAACCAAATTAAGGTTGGACTTTCAGGTGCTCGCTTTTACGTTGCTGCTCACCTTCATTACCACGCTGGTTTTTGCCCTGATCCCAGCCTTTCAAATCTCAAAAATCGATTTGAACCTGGCTCTAAAGCAAGGCGGCGGCCGTTCTGGGTTGAACGCCGGCGGCAATCGACTGCGTAGCTCAATGGTGGTTGCTGAAGTCGCCTTAGCCCTCGTTTTACTGGTTGGGGCTGGATTGCTGATCCAAACCTTCTTCAAATTGCGCGAGCAATATGCGAGTTTGCGTTCGGAAAGCGTGCTGACATTACGGACCGTATTGCCAGACAAGAAATATAAAGAGCCCTCGCAGCGGATCAACTTCTACAAGCAAGTGCTGGGGCGCGTGCAATCGCTCCCCGGTGTCGTCTCGGCCGGTTACGTCACCAGTATCCCGTTGGCCTGGAAGGGAGGCACCAGTGGCTTCGTTCCCGAAGGTCGCACTCTGGAGCAGTTAAGATCCGGAGGAATCGCATATGACGCGAACCATAGGCAGGTAACTCCCGATTATCTCAAGACGATGGGTATCCCGTTGCAACGTGGCCGTTCGTTCAACGACGGTGACAATGAACAATCCATCAAGGTGGCGATCATTAACGAAACTATGGCGCGACAGTACTGGCCCGGCGAGGATCCTCTGGGCAAGCGCTTTACGATGGACGACCCGAACGACAAAGCCACCTGGGTCACGATTGTTGGAATAGCGGGTGACGTCCGACAGATGGGCGTTGACGAACCGGTAAAGGCAGAAATGTATTTTCCTTACCAGCAGGGCCAGGAATCATTTTACATACCCCGCGATTTGACCATACGCGCCGCGGTCGATCCGTTGAGCCTCGTGGCTGCCGTACGAAACGAAATTCATCAGGTGGATCCGGAGCAGCCCATTTCAAATATTCGCACCATGGGACAGATGCTTGGCGAAGAGACAGCATCACGCAATTTGGGCATGACCCTGTTGACTATCTTTGCCGGCCTGGCGCTCCTGCTGGCGACAGTCGGAATCTATGGGGTGCTCGCTTACTTCGTCGTGCAGCACACTCAGGAGATTGGCGTACGAATGGCCCTCGGAGCGCAACGTCGCAACATTCTCGGACTGGTGCTGAAAAAGGGAATGACTTTGACGCTATTGGGAGTAGGTATCGGATTAGTCATCGCGTTTGCATTAACGCGTTTGATGACGAGCTTGCTCTATGAGGTAAGCGCGGCCGATCCCCTCACCTACATCGCGATTTCGCTACTCCTTACCGCCGTAGCTTTCTTCGCGTGTTACTTGCCCGCCCGACGGGCCACGAAGGTTGATCCGCTGGTGGCGCTCAATTACGAGTAAGTTTGAGATCTGAGATCTGAAATCTGGGATCTGCAATTTGAGATCTCAATACAGGGAAGGCAGGACTAATCATGGAAATGTTTTGGCAGGACATCCGCTATGGAGTTCGCATGTTACTCAAGGCCCCGAGCATCAGCATCGTGGCGACGATTGCGCTGGCCCTGGGCATTGGCGCCAACACCGCCATCTTCAGCGTCGTCAATGCGGTGCTTTTGCGGCCGTTGCCGTTTGCGAATTCTGAAGGGTTGATGAACGTGTGGGAAACAGATTCCGTTCGCGGCTATAAGCGCGGATCTGCTTCGTACCCGAACTTTGCGGACTGGCGCGAGCAAAACCATGTGTTTGAGCGCATGTCCAGTTACTACACCAACAATTTCATCCTGACCGGGCGAGGCGATTCAACGCGGTTGCAAGGCGCTGTAGTCAATGCGGATTTGTTTCCGCTGTTGCGGGCCACGCCCATGCTTGGCCGGGGATTTCTTCCGGAAGAGGATCAGCCCGAAAAGGGGCAGGTTGTAGTTCTAAGTCAGGAGCTATTTCAGACGCGCTTCAACGCTGATCCGAATGTGTTGAATCAGTCGATGATGCTTGACGGGAAGAACTATACGATCGTCGGGGTAATGCCGCGGGCCTTTCAGTTTCCAATTCAAAATGAACCCGTAGAATTCTGGACCACGGTGGCCCTGGATCGCAGCGGCAAAGAGCCGGTGACCGAGGCGCGCGGAGCGCACTACATGAATGTTATTGCGCGTCTTAAGCCCGGCGTCACGGCGGAACAAGCCCAGTCGGAGATGACGACTATCAGCGCTCGCCTTGAACAGCAATACCCGGATAAGAATCTGCACCGGAGCACCAGAGTGGAGTCGACGCTGGAGGGTTTGGTGAGCGACATCCGTCCCGCCTTGCTGATCCTATTAGCAGCAGTTGGTTGCGTGCTTTTGATCGCTTGCGCCAACGTGGCGAATCTATTGCTGGCGCGGGCGATGACGCGTCACAAGGAAATGGCTATTCGGGCTGCGCTCGGAGCGAGCCGGATACGAGTTATGCGGCAATTGTTGACAGAGAGCGTGCTGCTTTCACTGGCCGGAGGGGCGCTCGGACTGGTGCTTGCCGTTTGGTGGTCGGATCTGTTGGTCGCGCTTGGTAAGGAAAATATTCCGCGAGCGCTACACATCGGACTCGACTGGCGCGTGCTTGCCTTTACGGTGGCTGTTTCTGTTTTGACCGGACTTGTTTTTGGCCTGGTTCCGGCGATTCACTCCTCGAAGACTGAACTGACCGAATCACTCAAGGAAGGTACACGCGGCTCAGGGGAAGGCGCGCGCCGCAATCGCGTTCGGGGCTTGCTGGTCGTAAGTGAATTGGCCATCGCCGTAGTTCTCCTGGTTGGCGCGGGTCTGTTGATTCAGAGTCTTTGGCGTCTGCAAAACGTCAGTCCTGGTTTTGAATCTGAGAATCTCCTGACATTTGTGGTGGGTATACCTGACGTCAGGTACCCGGTTGAAAAGCAGGAACCGTTTTATCGAGATTTGGTTGCAGGTCTAACCGCGCTACCAGGAGTGCGTTCTGCCGGGTCAGTCATACCACTGCCTTTAAGTGGCAACGCCTTCAGCATTTCCTTTGAAACAGAAGGCCGGCCGGTGGCGAAAGGCGATGAACCTTCGGCTGATTTCTTCGCAATCAGTGACGACTATTTCAAGACGCTGGGAGTATCAATATTAAAAGGCAGAGATTTCACGGAGCGCGATAGTGCGAAGGCCCCGGGAGTAATAATCGTCAATCAGGCCTTCGCAAGAAAGTTCTTTCCCAATGAAGATCCGGTAGGCAAACGCATTAAGCCAGGGATGACGACCTATGAGGGCAAACCAGACTGGCGCGAGATCGTTGGAGTGGTGGCTGACGTTAGAAATCGCAACCTGAGTTCGGAGCTGAGGGCTGGTTATTTCGTGCCGCAAGCGCAAGTCCCTTTCAACCAGATGACCATGATTGTCAGAACCACGGGCGATCCCCACGCTGTGATAACTGCGGTTCAGAATGTGGTCCACTCGATGGATAGCGAGTTGCCGGTGTTCGATATCAAAACCATGGACGACTACATTGGAGCCACCGTGGCGGCGCCGCGATTTAATGCAACTCTGCTCGTGATCTTCGCGTCAGTTGCACTGGTTCTGACTATCGTTGGTTTGTATGGTGTGATGAGTTACTCGGTAGCCCAGCGCACCAATGAAATCGGCATTCGC
>Ga0070697_100000215_pt1 | contig 47439 bp, 47 predicted proteins | sample KBSK1501metaG_FD_65475 | JGI IMG/M metagenome (GOLD analysis project Ga0070697, IMG submission 65475) | Corn, switchgrass and miscanthus rhizosphere microbial communities from Kellogg Biological Station, Michigan, USA - KBS K1-50-1 metaG | ecosystem: Host-associated > Plants > Roots >... | reverse complement strand
GATCTGGACGGTTTCGTGCAACGCGAAATTCTGGATCGCTTCGACCTGGAAAATCTGAACACACGCACTGAATTCAGCCAAACCGTGCCGACCACGGAAAATCTCTGCCTCGCCATCTACGATATTTTGCAGCGCGGCTTCACCCATGCTCATCTGGAAAAGGTACGAATAGAAGAAACCATGATGAATTCCTTCGAGTACGCGGGGGCAGCAGAGATCCAGCCCTAGCAAGGAACTTGCAGGGACAGCCGCCCTCGGCTGTCGGTCTGAGCAAACCTCGGCTGCACGGGAAGGGAATAGCGAATTATGACACCGTCGGTTGAACCGGCCAGTCTGACGAGCGCCAGCTTTGAAGATTTGGTCCGCGAAATGATTGTCCGCATTGGCGAAGACCCCGAACGCGAAGGTCTGGCCCGCACACCAGATCGCGTGCGCCGCTCCTGGGAATTTCTTTCACGGGGCTACAAAGAAGACCCGGACGCTATGCTTCGAAAGGCACTGTTTACCGTCACCTATGACGAAATGGTGATTGTCAAAGATATCGAGATGTTCAGCCTGTGCGAGCATCACATGCTGCCATTCTTCGGCAAGGTGCACGTGGCTTACATCCCAAATGGCAAGGTGATCGGGCTGAGCAAGATTCCGCGCCTGATCGAAATCTTTTCCCGGCGCCTGCAAATTCAGGAACGCCTGACCACGCAAATTGCGGAAACCATTCAGAAGGCGATTGAACCGCAGGGCGTCGGAGTGGTGATCGAGGCGCGCCATCTCTGCATGATGATGCGCGGAGTCGAAAAGCAGCATTCGGCCGCGGTGACTTCGTCGATGCTGGGGTCTTTTCGGCAGGAGCAGGAAACGCGCACTGAATTTCTGTCTCTCATCCGCAACCGGACCAACGGAGTCTAGGTGTGAGTCCAGCCCAGGCGGCAGCTTCGGCGGAAAACTCAACGGCGCTTCCGGCAATTGGCTGGGGCGGCCTGACGGCTGGCATTCTAGACATAACGGTTGCGTTCATCCGATGGGGCAACCCGCCTGGGATCCTCAAAGGTATCGCCAGTGGACTACTTGGCCCGCAAGCATTCCTTGGCGGATGGGGAATTGCGGCATTAGGCCTAGGGCTGCACTTTCTGATCGCGTTTTCCGCAGCCACTGTCTATTACGCGGCCAGCCGCAAGCTTACTTTCCTGACGCGGAGGGCGGTGGTTTGGGGTTTTCTCTATGGCATCGCGGTTTACATGTTCATGAGCTGGGTGGTCATCCCGCTCTCGGCCTTGCCCAAGAACAAGGCTCCATTCTCCCTTACCGCGCTGGTGCTCAGTCTACTTACGCATATGTTCTGTGTCGGATTGCCCATCGCTCTTGCGGTGCGCCGCTACTCGCGATAACCGGCAAGCACTTTCACCAGGTGCCGTACCGGTATCGCCGCGGGCGTTCGGGCAAGATCTTGATCAACACGATTCCGGCCACAAACCCTCCCACGTGTGCCCAGAAGGCGACGCCACCATGGGTATCGCTGTAGTCCGCGATGGAAGTTGCCGCGCCGCTGAGAAACTGCATCGCAAACCAATAGCCCAGCGTGACCCATGCCGGCAAATAAAAGAGGAAAAAGATTGGGAACCAGATCAGCACGCGGGCGCGGGGGTAGAGCACGAAGTAAGCGCCAAGAACGCCGGCGATAGCACCGCTTGCGCCCACCGTCGGCACGCGTGAGTGCGGGTTGAGAATTACCTGGGCAAACGCGGCCCCCATTCCGCTGGCCAGATAAAAGATGAGATATTTAAAGTGGCCCAGATAGTCTTCAATGTTGTCGCCGAAGATCCACAGAAACCACATGTTGCCGATCACATGCATCCAGGAACCATGCAGGAACATGGAGGTCAAGGCAGGGAGCGACACCGCCACCAGTCCCAACCTGCTCGCACCGGACAGATATCCGGTAATGTGGGCGGAAATCATGCCAAACTGGTAGAGCAAGGTCTTAAAGCTGTCCGCCGTGAGCGCCGATTCGAAAAGGAATATCACCGAATTCAGCCCGATCAGGAAGTAGGTCACATAGGGTGTGCTGAAGCGGGGCTGATCATCGCGCAAGGGAATCATGGGGGATCAAACAATCTGGTAATTTGGCAATGGGGACTTTCATTGCCCGATTACTAATTACCAGTTTACCCACTCTCCATGAACGGCGTCTTAATAGTCGATAAACCGGCTGGCCTGACCTCCCACGATGTCGTCAACCGGGTGCGTCGCATTCTCCAGCAGCCTTCGGTGGGCCACTTGGGTACGCTCGATCCCCTGGCGACCGGGCTGTTGCCACTGGTGACCGGCAATCTCACCCGACTGGCTCAGTTCTATACGGCGTCCGAAAAGGTCTATGAGGGAGTAATCCGCTTCGGCTTCGCCACCGCCACCTATGATTCCGACGGCGAACCGATGGGTGCAGCGCAGACAGTTAATGTAATACTTGAACAACTACGAGAGCTGGCGGCGCACTTTGTGGGCCGCATCGACCAAATCCCGCCTCCATTTTCCGCCAAGAAGATTAAGGGGGTACCCGCCTACAAGTTGGCGCGCCAACACAAAGATGTGCCCCTGAAGGCGGTGCAGGTAGAAATCAAGGAATTCGAGATCCTGGGACTGGATGGCGATCGGGCCAGTTTTCGCGCCCGCGTGGCTTCCGGAACCTACATGCGCTCCGTAGCCCACGACATAGGCCAGCAAATCGGCTGTGGCGCTCATCTGGCGTCCCTGCGGCGTACGGCGTTGGGCGAGTTCAGCCTGAGCGAAGCCCACACGCTGGAGGAACTGTACGCAGCCTCCCAGGCCGAGGCGAGCGAGGAAATGTTAGCCATGTTTATCCATCCGCGCCAGCTGCTGCCGCAGTTTCCCTGCGTCACCGCCAGCGCTGAAGCCGCCGCGCAGATTCGCAGCGGTCGCGCGGTGAACTTGCCTGAGCTTTCCCAGGCCAAGCAGGTGAAGGTCTTCGCAGGGCAAAGGGAATTGATCGCCATCGCCACCCGCGTCGCCGGGACGCTGTTTCATCCGAAGATCGTGCTGGCGGCGGCTTTGCCCGTCCCGCTGGCAGATGGAAACCGGGGCTGAGGGGCTCACGGTCGGTGTCAATGTCCGATAATATATATTATGTCATGTTCGCTTGTGGCGCTTCAGCCCTGTCTGCAATCGCTGAGTGGTTCGCCGGCGAGATCACACGACGCCATTACTCGACCGCCAAAGTAAGCAGTGCGCGCAGATCGGCGCGGAAGCGGCTGAGAATCTCCAACCTTTCCGGCGTCGCCTCCAAAGTCTCCTGTTTGGCCTGAAAGAGCTGCCGGCCTCTCGCTTCTACCAGCACTCCGATGGCTTCTCCCATCCGCCAGCCTGGAGTTCCGAGCATTTGCAGCCCATTCGTTGAGGGGACCAGCAGCGCAATGCAGCCGTCTCGAACGACGCCCACGCACTTGGGAAAGCGGTCGAAGGTTTGGAGATCAAACCCGGCCAGATAGATACGCTGAAGCTGTTCGGCGGGATCAGGCATGAAAAGCTTTTAGCCCTTAGCCTTTAGCTAAGAGCCAACGGCTAACAGCTAAGAGCTGGGTTTACATCTTGTATCTTCCCAGATCCTCGTCATTCAGGCCTTCCAGCCATTTACGCAGCTCCTCGCTGGTGACGCGGTCGGAGGCGTTGGTGGCCAGCTTCGAGTTTTTTAGGACATCGTCTTCGACGAAGATAGGGCAGTCTACCCGCAGCGCGAGCGCGAGAGCATCGGAGGGCCGGGAATCAATGCTGATGACGCTTCCCTGCCGCTCAATCCAGATCACGGCATAAAACGTGTCTTCCCGCAGCTCTGTGACCACCACCTTGTGTACCTGGGTGTCGAGCCCGACCAGGACGTTCTTGATCAGATCGTGGGTCATGGGACGCGGGGTGGTGACTTTTTCAATCTCCAGGGCGATGGCGTTGGCTTCGTAAATCCCCACCCAGATGGGCAGAACCGCATCACCGCTGTTGTCCTTTAAGATCACGATGGGCATGTTGGTAACCGGGTCCATCATAAGCCCTCGAATTTTCATCTCGACTTCCATCGCGCCCCCGGGGATTGCAGATCGGCGATTGCAGATTGAAGATTAAAGATTTCGAATTTGTGAATTTGAACCCACATCCTCAATGATGAATCATGCATACGCCGGAATGCCATTCTGACATCTGTAATCTACAATCTGAAATCGCCGCTTCTTTGCTCCTTATACCATCATTTCGCCCAACAGGCTGTTGGGAAAACTTCCGGTGGTGGCCACCGGGATGTAACTACCCAACGCGGGAATCACGCCGCCCGGAACGGTAAAATTCAGCATCTTATTTTGGGAAGTGCGGCCGGTCCACTGTCCCCGCGCGACATTCTGCCCTTCAACCATTACCTCAAGAATTTGGCCGACATGACGCTGGTACCGTCGTCTTTGAATTTGGCGCTGCTTCTCCAGCAGGACTGCCAGCCGGCGAGCCTTTTCTTCGTCGGGGATTGCGTCGGGCAGGTGCAGAGAAGGAGTATTGGGCCGAGGGGAATACTTGAAGCCAAAAACGGCGTCGAATTCCACTTCGTCCAGCAGCGTGAGGGTTTGCTCAAACTCCGCCTCGGTCTCGCCAGGAAACCCGACAATGATATCAGTGGTGATGCTGATCTCCCGCTTGGCCGCTCTGATCCAGGCGACGCGCTCCAGATATTCCTCCCGGGTATAGAGCCGCTGCATGGCATCAAGCACCCGGGTCGACCCGCTTTGTATCGGCAAATGGATGTGGTCACACAGAGTGGGAAAAGAATCGATGGCGGCGACGATGTCTGTGCCAAAATGCCGGGGATGCGAAGTCGTGAATCGCACTCGCCTGATTCCGGAAATCGCGCTCACCGCCGCTAGAAGTTCGGCGAAGGTCATTTTGCCCGACGGGTCCTCATAGGAATTTACGATCTGGCCCAGAAGCTGGATTTCGGTATATCCGAGATCAGCCATCTGCCTGGCTTCGGCCAGAACGGAGTCGCAGGTGCGGCTGCGTTCCTTGCCGCGGGTGAAGGGGACGACGCAGTAAGCGCAGAACTTGTCGCAGCCCTCAATAATGGTTATGTAGCCCCGGTGCGGGTTGGTCCTGGCGGTAAATTCGGTCTCGAAGCACTCGTCAGTTTCGCGGTCGTCCAGGCCCGTGATCCGCTGCTTCCCCGCTTCAAGCTGTACCAGCATCTGCGGCAAGTTGCGATACGAAGCCGAGCCGCACACCAGGGAAACGTGGGGCGCTCGCTCGAAAATCTTCTCGCCTTCCTGTTGTGCCACGCAACCCAACACGCCGAAGCGCTTACCCTGCGCATGAAGTTTCTTGTAGTCAGCCAGCCTGTGAAAAACCTTCTGCTCCGCCTTATCACGAATGGAACAGGTGTTGTAGAGAACCAACCCGGCTTCTTCGACCGTGAAAACCTGGCGGTATCCCTGGGTCAGAAGTGTGCCAATTACTTTCTCCGAATCGTGCACATTCATCTGGCAGCCAAAGATTTCCAGATAGAAGGTTTTTGGTGCGTCAGTCGGCATCGCCACTTAAGTATAACGCCATGTGGGCATGAGCGTCCCGCTGGTGCTCCTGATGGGCAACTCCGAGGCGCGGAGAAACGGGGAAACCACAGCAGATACCACACAGCCTACCTTTACCGGCAGAGCCGCCTTTCATTCTTCGCGAGTACACTTCGCCGTTCTCGTCTTTGCACAGGCGCCCTCAGCTTTTCCACAACTGAGCTCCTCGGAAAGCCCTGTCCAGCAGGCAGTTCGTCGTTTTCCGGTCATGTCAATCAATTTGCATCTGCAGGCGGCAGGCGCTCGGGCCGAATTGCGAGAGAGGCCGTTGACAAAAATTTCTTTAGGACTAGAATACCCGACGATTTCTGCCTGTAGAATTTCCGTCATGAACTCTCAACTTCTCGACTCCGTTCTGCTGCAAACCGACTTCCCGGAACTGAAGTTGTTTGCCAGCGGCAAAGTCCGCGACGTCTACCTCCTCGACCAGGAGCGTTTGCTGTTCGTCGCCACCGACCGGATCTCCGCCTTCGATTATGTGCTCGCCACCGGTATTCCTCACAAGGGCCGGGTGCTGACGCAGATCTCGCTTTTCTGGTTCGAGTTTCTTCGTGACCTGGTACCCAATCATCTTATTACCACCGACGGCGGCCAATATCCGCCCCCCCTGCAAAAATATGCCGACCAGTTACACGGCCGTTCGATGATCGTGACCCGGGCGGACATGTTTCCGGTGGAATGCGTGGTGCGGGGGTACCTCTCCGGATCGGCCTGGAAGGAGTACAAGGCCACGGGCCGGGTTTGCGGGATCGAGCTGCCGACCGGCTTGCAGGAGTCGGATCGCCTGCCGGAGCCGATTTTTACTCCCGCCACCAAAGCCACGACCGGTCATGACGAGAATATCCCTTTTGCAGAAATGGCTCGCCAAGTGGGGCCGGACCTGGGCCGGCAACTACGCGACATCAGTTTGGTTGTGTACAGCAAGGCGGCGGAGTACGCACGGCAGAAGGGCATTATTATTGCGGACACCAAATTCGAGTTCGGACGCACCGCTCAAGGCATAACCTTGGCGGACGAGGTGCTCACTCCGGACTCTTCCCGCTTTTGGCCGGCCGACCCGTACGGGCCCGGCCGCGCGCAGGACTCATTCGACAAGCAGTATGTGCGGGATTATCTGGAAGAAATTCGCTGGAACAAGCAGCCTCCCGTTCCGGCTCTTCCCGCCGATGTGGCGCGCAGGACGAGCGAAAAATATCTCGAGGCGTACCACTTGCTTACGGGGCGTGATCTGGATGTGTAACGGCATCGCCGGACAAAGTGGTGCCGCATGAATTTAGCGGACTGGGTCGTTATCGCGGTGATCGTGGCTTCCGCCATGCACGCGGCGGCGATGGGATTCTTTCAGGAAGCGTTCCACATCGGGGGCCTGATTGTAGGGTATCTGTTGGCAGCGTGGCAGTATCGGCGACTGGGTATTCTGTTAGGAACGTACTTGAAATCGCCGTGGGCAGCAGATAGTGCCGCCTTCCTGATTATTTTCTTTGCCGTCACCGTGGCCTTTGGCTTGGCCGGCCGAACGGCTCGATGGGTGATGAAAGCTTCAGGACTTCGCCTGGTGGACCGCTTCCTGGGCGGGGTGCTGGGGACGTTGCGCGGAGGTTTGATCGTGGCGTTCGTGCTGGTGGGCATGACATCGTTTACACCGACAGCAAAGTGGTTGGAGGGGTCGGAATTGGCCCCATACTTCCAGAGCGTGGGGCGGGCCGCCATCTGGCTTGCTCCTGCGGAATTGCGGGCACGCTTTTACCAGGGATTGGATTTGCTCCATCATCGGCCGCAGCCATCACAGGCCGGTTCGGCAAGACAGTCGTCCGGGAAATAAGCAATCGGAAAGCTTTGTTGTTATACTCGCAGCTTTTCACGCAGGCGATTCGTCGCGCGGGAAGACAAACGCAGAAAGACAAAGAAAGAGAGATGCCGTGAGAGATCAGCTCGAAGCCCTCATCCTGCAGATGTACCGGAGCAACATTCTCTATTCCGAAGCGGTGCGCGAGTTCAAAAAGAAATTCATTCTGACCGTGTTGCAGGAGAACAAAGGCAACCAGTGCCGCGCCGCGCGCGAACTGGGCATGCACCGCAACACCCTGAGCCGCACCATCTCAGAACTAAAGATCGACGTGCGCCAGCTGCGCGATGGGGTCAAGCGCCCGCCCCGCAGCGCCCGTCCTGTTAACTACGAGAAGAAGGCGGCGCGTTAGATTGAAGCTGTCAGCCGTCAGCCGGGTTCAAGCTGAGAGCCTGACAGCTATTTGCTCTCAAATTGCGGCGCGCAAAAATTAAGGCAGCCCCCGAGGGCTGCCTCTTTTCGTCGGACCACGTGTGCCTACTGCGGCTTCCTGTGGACCGGCGGTTTCCTAGCAGGCGCCGGAGCGGCCTTGGTTAGCAGCGCACCTTTTTCCATGACTATGACAAAAGGCTTGGGAGTGTAGGACACTGGGGTGCCCTCGAAGTTGATCTTGTCTCCCACCTTCGGCAAGCTCCTGGTCGGGATAGGCGCTGGAAATGAGAGCTCGATGTCCGCACGTTTCTGGTCAATGTCATCCACGCTGGCCGCCAGTTCGAGCTTGGTTGGCGTAGCCGTGATTACCTGTACTTCCGCCATTTGCAGATTCTTGCCTTTGAGTACGCTCCAGACTTTCTCCTGGTCTTCCGGTGCGGCTTCGGAGAGAACCAGTTCCCACTCCGCAAAACTCATTTCCTCAGGCTTCTTGGTTTTCACCAGTTCAGCTGCCTGCTGCGCGGGAGTCGGGGGAACATACTGGGCGATAGTGAACCCCGCCGGTGGTACGGGCGTGGTCTTCGTCTGTGCCAACAAATCATCCCAGCCTTGTTCGGAGCCGTGATATTTCACGTACCGGTTGTGTCCAAACTTGACGATCGAATCCTTCCCTTTCGGATCTGTGACTAAATTGGCCGCGCGCGCGATGAAAAACAACCCGTTCACGTCATCGGGAGGAGTCGCCGTCAGGTAGGCAAGAGCCAAAGGATAGACGTTTTCGACATTGTTAGGGTCAGCCTCAACGGCCGGCCGCAGATATTTTTGCGCCGAAGCGTAATCTTTCAACTGTAGCGCGGAGAAACCAGCGACGCTATTCAGCAGCGCGGAAAGCTGGGTCTTCTGCTTGGCGAAATCTGCGTCCGAGACGCCATCTGCTTTCGGCATCTTGGCAAGAGCTTGCAAGCCCTTCTCGGCATGCTGCTTGGCATCGGCCCACTTCTGCGCGGCACGCTCGTTGTAAGCCAGCAGCACCAGGCCGCGCGCGTTGTCCGGATTGGCCGCCAGCAGACGATTGGCGGCGTCGATGACCTTCGCCTGATTGCCAGCCTGCTGATAGGTTCCCATCAACAGTTCCAACGCATCTTCCTTCATCACACTGTTGGGGTACTGGGTAAGGAATGCTTCCAGTCCGCTGATCTTGGCCGCGGGGTCGGTCTGCTGCACTGCGCCGACATACGCGTTGTATTCAGCCGGATCCTTGATTTCCTTCTTCGGTTGCGGCTGTGAGGGAGAGGCCTGCGCTGGTTGCGGTTGGGACGCCTGCGGTTGCGCCATTGCGGCGTCCTGCCTCGAGGCCACCGCAGACAACGCCAACAAGAGCGCCACTAGACTCGTCTTCATTCGAATCGCTCCTTAAGCTTTCGGGAAAAACGGCGACGACATTACACCAGGTACCACCCAAGCCAACTCACCCGGTTTTTTCTAGAACACAGGCTGCCTGCGCGCCCACGCGACGGGCGCCGTAAACGCCTGGCTTGGCTCTGACCGTCAGCACCGCCAGAGCACGTTTCCGGTGAGGCGGATTATAAGTATGTGCCTCGTCTAAGGCAAGTTTGCTTTTACAATCCGATATCATCTCTTCTTGTAAGATGCGTACAAGAGCCGATCCAGATGGTCCGAAACGGGCCCGAAGCGGTGCTCCCCAGGGTAATAATTTTATGCCCAAGGCAACCCAAAATCAGCTCCAGGGACAGGTAGCGGTCATCACCGGTGGAGGAAGGGGAATCGGAGCCGCCATAGCCCGCAAATTGGCGGATTTGGGAGCCCTCACCCTGCTCTGCGGACGGAAAGCTGCGCCCCTCGAAAGCACGGCGACAGCGATTGCGAAGTTGGGCGGACAAGCTCAGGTGGCCGAATGCGACCTGACCGACCTGCGCTCAGTTGAGTCCGTGGCGGCTCGGGTAGAGCGCGACTTCGGACGCGCCGATATCCTGGTAAACAACGCAGGCGTGGGCAGCTTCGCAGCCCCGCTGCACCAGATGTCACCCGACTCGTGGGAGCACGTCATGAATACGAATCTGCGCGGCGTCTATTACTGCATTCGCAGCTTCGCCCCGATGATGATTCGCTCGGGCAGTGGACACATCGTCAACATCTCTTCCCTGGCCGGGAAAAATCCTCTGCCCAACGGTGCAGCCTATGCGGCTTCCAAATGGGGATTGAACGGGCTCAGCTACTCAGTCGCGGAAGAGTTGCGCAGCCACAACATCCGCGTCTCCGTCATTTGTCCCGGATCGGTTCACACCGAGTTGAGCCCGCACCAAGGCAAGGATCCGAAAAAGATGCTGCAACCGGAAGATGTAGCTCACGTAGTCGCGATGCTGGTGACACAGGAGCCCCAGTCGTTCGTGAGCGAAGTGCTGCTGCGACCGACGTTGAAGCCCTAGCCGCTCGTTCATTTCTTGAATAGATTCTCGAAGGCCTGCCGGGCGTCATTCGGGCGCGACGCCTTTGGCGTCGAAGTCTCTTTCTCGACCATCACACGGATGGAGTAGAACGTGCATTCGTTACGCTGGTCCTTGCGCGCGATCCGTTCGGGGATTGGCTGGGTACACTCAAAGCGGCTCGAGGTATCGAAGTAAGTACACTGCTTGCAGGAATGGAGTTCGAAGCCACATTTGGGGCACTGGCCGACCGGTTCGCTGAGGGATTCCAAAAGCGTTCCGCATTGGGAACAGCGAGACACGGTACGAGTGCCCGGCATCTGGATCGCCCGCGGGCCGAAGGTATCTTTCTTAACCGGCTTGCCTAGCTTCTCGGACGCCTCCCTCTTTTGGCCCGGCTGGCCGCTGTCCTGGTATCCGCGCTGCCGGTACTTCCGGTCTGACAAGGTTCCCTCCGTGTGGCCGCGCCGACATTGTCTCGCTTTAGCGCGCCGGCGACAAGGGGTACAAGGGGCCATTGACGGAACCAGCGCTGGCCGGAGCAGCACATCGGGGTGTGCGCTGTGTCGACCCCAGCATAATGCTAAAAAGGAAGTGATCGGCTATGGCCATCAACTGGCCACCATCAGCGTGGTGGGCACAGGTTTGTCGCTCCCCTTTGATGCCGAACCGTACGGCCCGGGCGACAGCGAATACGCCGCCGGACAACGGCTCCTGGCGCGCGCCGTGAGCCAGTTGGGCGCCCGCTTCGCCGACTACCTGGTGGTCGACGGTGCCTACGCCACCGCTCCCTTCCTGCACACCGCCGGCAGAGTCGGCCTGCACGTCGTGGCACGCCTCAAAAGTAATCTCCCGGAGTTATCCCGCGCCGTAGAGAAGCGCTTTGGTTCCACACCACCCACTCGTGTTTACCACGAGCAGAAGCAACGCATCGAGATCTGGGACGCCGACGATTTCGATCCCTGGGAGACTCTCCAGTGGCCCACCGTGCGCGTGATTCGCTATCGTCAACACAAACCCGATGGCTCGGTCGTCGAGGCCGACTGGCTGACCGACTTCGGCTCGCGCCAGATCGCTAGTCTTTCTCTCTATCACATGGCCAAGAGTCGTTGGGAGATAGAGAACCAGGGCTTCAATGACGCCAAAAATCGCTATGGCCTGGAGCATATCTGTCACCATCACGCCAACAGCGTGCTGATCAGTTGGTTGCTTTGCTTGCTGGCTATGATGATCGAACGCCTTTATCGTCTTCGTTACCTGCACCGCGGCCATCATCCCGTGCGCTCGGCCGAGCAACTGTGTCGCTTGCTCTGGCTGAGTCTCTCGCGCCCGCTTGCTCCCAACCCTGGTTGAAGTTCCCGGGGACTGTCCTCTCTCCTCCGCCTCGCTGACCGATCCGCCCATCCTTGCTCGCCTCGCCCTGGCAGGGAGACGGAAAAGTATTCCTCTCCAATAGCCCCATCATTGCCAAGCCCATTCCCATCGTTACCTTCCGCGTCTTTTGTTACTGCCGCACGTTCTCCACAGCAAAAGTTCCGAAACCGCTGTACAAGGGGGAAGCATAATTGTATTTCCGAACACTGGGTGCTAACATCCGGACAGTTGCAACTTGCTGCTGGGAGGGTCCAAGATGTCAGACAAAGATAGCAATAGTTTTCTCTGGTTTCTCGCCGGGCTAGGCGTAGGCGCTGCGGTCGGAGTTCTATACGCGCCGAGCGCGGGCAGCGAAATACGAGAAACACTACGCTCCAAAGCAGATGAGGGGCGGGAGTTCGTGAAAGAACGCGCCCGCAAAACCCGCGAGCAGGCCTCTGATTTGGTGGACCGTGGCCGCGAAGTCGCGAAACAGCAAAAAGAACAGTTCAAGTCGGCTTATGACGCGGGTCGCCAGGCGTATCACGAAGCTACCGCCCCGGACAGCGGCGCATCGAAAAACCTGTAATGCTGAGTCTCTCCGTCCCGAGCGTCAGAGGTATGGCGCTGTAGCGCGGAGTAACACTTATGGACTATCTACCGATATTTGTCGGTGTCACCGCAGCAGCGGTCGTTATCCAGGCGGGTATCCTGGTGGCCCTGTACGTGGCGGTCCGCAAGAGCAGTTCGCGCATGGAAGCTTTGGCCACGGAGGTAAAGGCTAAGGTCCTGCCGACTGCAGCCACTGCGCAGTCCATAATGATGGAGTTGCGTCCGAAAATTGACACCATCGCGACCAATGTCAGCGAAACGACGACCGTGGTTCGCGGCCAGCTGGAACGGATTGACGCCACGGTCAGCGATGTTGTGGATCGTGCTCGCCTGCAAGTAATTCGCGCCGACGAATTGCTTAATCGCACCATGGATCGGATCGAAGAGACCACCGATGTGGTCCATAAGACGGTCGTTTCGCCGGTTCGCCAGCTGTCCGGGTTAATCCAAGGAATAACTGCAGGAGTGGAATTCTTGTTCGGCGGAAGACGCGCCTCGCGCCGAGACGTCACCGTCCCTCAGGACGAAATGTTCATCTAGCTTTGTTAAGCTGAGAACCTCGAACGCTAAGCGATCCAACCCCCGCCCACAACCACATCATGGTCGTAGAACACCGCCGCTTGGCCAGGTGTCACGGCGCGTTGCGGCTCGTCGAAAGTGACCAGAATTTCATCGTCAGCACTCTTTTCAAGCAGGGCTGAAGCCCCCTCGTGGCGATGGCGGATTTTCACCGTAACTCGCATCGGTTCCAGAAGATCTGCAACTGCGATGAGATTGATGCGATGCGTAAGCAAAGTCCGTGTGTAGAGCTCCTCTTGCTGGCCGACGACTACCTGACGCGTGTCTCCCTTGATCTGAATCACGTATAGCGGCGAGCCCGTGGTTAACCCGAGCCCCTTGCGCTGGCCCACGGTAAAGTTGTGAATGCCGCCGTGCTCGCCTACAACTGCTCCGTCGGTCGTCACCAGTTCGCCGGCGGTATCGGGCAGCGCCTCGCCCTGCTCTGCGAGATATGCGTCGAGGAACTTCTTGTAGTCGCCTCCGGGAACAAAGCAGATTTCCTGCGAGTCCGGCTTCTGGGCCAGAGCCAGTCCGTGCTGGCGAGCGAGTTCGCGTACCTCGGGCTTCATCATCCCGCCCAGGGGAAACAGGGTGCGGCTGAGCTGGCCCTGAGTCAAACCGAACAGGAAATAAGTTTGATCCTTGGACCGATCCGCGGGGCGCTGGAGCAGCCAACGTCCGATCGCCTGATCAAACTCCACCCGGGCGTAATGACCGGTAGCCAGGGCATCGGCGCCAATCTGCTGGGCCACAATCAGTAATTGATCAAACTTCAAATGATTGTTGCAAAGACTGCAAGGAATGGGAGTTCGTCCCGAAAGGTATTGCTCAACAAACGGACGCACCACGTCGCGCTCAAACCGTTCCTCGTGATTGACCACATAGTACGGGATGCCGATCGTCTCTGCGACACGGCGCGCGTCGTACACATCGTCCAAGGAACAGCAGCGCCCCTGGACCGACTCGGGCATTCCTTCGTGGCCAGCCAGGCGCCGTTGGTTCCAAAGCTGCATGGTCAGGCCGACAACTTCGTGCCCCTCGGCGCGCAGCATGGCCGCCACGGTAGAGGAATCAACTCCACCCGACATGGCGACGGCGATGGTCTTCGCTGAGGTCATTGGAGATTTCAGGTGTTCGTGGTTCGGCTTTTAGCTCTTAAGCCTTTAGCTTTCAGCCAAGAGCTTATGGCTAACAGCTGTTTTATTGTAAACCGGCGACAGCTCTCGCAGCCTTGCCACGGTTTGTGGAACCAGGCTAAGTGCGAATTCGACATCCTCGGATGTGCTTTGCTTGCCCAGACTAAAACGAAGACTGCCCCGCGCTTGCTCCGGACGCAGACCCATCGCAGTCAGCACATGCGACGGCTCAATCGCGCCCGACGAGCAGGCGGCTCCAGTTGAAACTGCCAATCCCTTCAGATCCAGCGCAATCACCAGCGCTTCGCCGTCGCTGCCGTCAAAACGAACACTGGTGGTGTTGGGTACGCGCGGCGCACTTTGGCCGTTTACACCGGTGGCTTCCACTTCGCCAAGGATCGTTTGCTCTAGCCGATCGCGCAGGCCAGAAATACGATCGAGATCGCCCCGGGCAAATGCCTTCCTGGCAAGTTCCGCCGCTTTGCCCAGAGCAACGATACCGGGAACGTTTTCCGTGCCCGCCCGTCGCGAACGCTCGTGGCTTCCGCCATGGAGCATCGGACGCAGACCAGTTCCCTTCCTAACGTACAGCGCACCCACGCCTTGCGGAGCGTGCATCTTGTGTCCGGAGATGGAAAGCAGATCGCAGCCGATGCGCCTGACGTCGATCACGACCTTCCCTGCTGCCTGCACCGCATCGGTGTGGAAATAGGCATCGGCGTCGGCGGCGACTTTGCCAATCTCCTCCACCGGCTGCAGCACGCCGGTTTCATTGTTGGCCATCATGATGGTGATAAGCCGGGTGTTCGGCCGCAACGCCCTCCGGACGTCATCGGGATCGACTTGCCCGCGACCGTCCACCGGAACGTATGTGACTTCGCAGCCCAATGCTTCCAGATGCTTGCATGAGTTCAGCACGGCGTGATGTTCGATAGCTGAAGTAATGACGTGCTGTCCTGGGTTGCTTAGGCCGAAATTGACCAGACCGAAAATTGCCAGGTTATCGCCTTCGGTGCCGCCGCTGGTGAAAACGATCTCCGAGGCGCGGCATCCCACCAGGGAAGCTAACGACTCGCGCGCACGCTCGACGGCCGCCCGTGTCTCCTGTCCATGGTGATGGATGGACGAGGCGTTGCCAAAATGCTCCCCGAAATACGGTTGCATGGCCGTCAAGACCTCGGGCAGAACCGGTGTAGTGGCGTTATTGTCGAGATAGACGCGGCGCATAGTCTGTTTGTGATTTTACGCCCCAACGTTCGTTTTCCGATACTCACTGGTCTCGAGATCCGAAGCCAAGGTTCCCTTTGTGGAGCTTGCCCAATTTTCTTTCGTCGCCTCAGATAGAGCTGTTAATCTTGCCGTCAGACGTGAAGCCAGGTGGACAATTGTTGCTCGACTCGGAGAGAGGGGAGGGCCTCCCCGACCCACGCTACACGATGCCCGATCGGGCGCTCGACTACAGTATGTGATTCTTGTTTTATACGGCACCGTATTGGTCTGTGCCGTTAGCGCTGGCATTCTAGTCTCCTGCGGGGCCAAGCAATGAACCGAGTTCACGTCGACGAATCGCTCAAAAGCTCAGCCAAGATTTCAGCAGTTACCACTGAAATCGCCTTCCCTACCGCTGCTCCATCGGCACATACCGCTGCGGATACGCCGGCCCGATGTAGTCCGCCCGCGGGCGGATCAGGCGGTTGTCGTCGAGTTGCTCGATGACATGGGCTGCCCAGCCACTGATTCGCGACAACGCGAATACCGGCGTGAACAGGTCAACGTCAATGCCCAGGGTGTAGTAAGTGGACGCCGAGTAGAAGTCCACGTTGGCATTGAGTTTTTTCTCGGCCTTCACGAATTCTTCGATCTTGCGCGACATCTCGAACCACTTGTTCTGGCCGCTGCTTTTCCCCAAGTCGCTCGACATTTTGCGCAGGTGCGTGGCCCGCGGGTCTTCGGTGTGGTATACGCGATGGCCAAAGCCGGGCACTTTCTTTTTTTGCGACAGCATTCCCTTCACATAATCCACCGGATCGGCGCCCGCTTTGTCGATAGCCTGCAGGATATGAAACACCGCTTCGTTCGCGCCGCCATGGAGAGGGCCTTTTAAGGCTCCAATGGCCGCCGTGACCGCCGAAAGCATATCGGAAAGCGTAGCCGCCACGACCCGCGCGGCAAAGGTGGAAGCGTTAAGCTCATGATCGGCGTGCAGGATCAAAGCGATATCCAGCGCCCGCTCGGCGGTTTCCGAAGGCCTCGCGCCATTCAACAGCAACAGAAAATTAGCCGCGTGCGAAAGCGAACGGTCCGGCTCGACCACGCTCTTCCCTTTTCGCACGCGATCATATGCCGCCACCATCATCGCGATCTGCGAGGTCAGCCGGAACGCCTTCAGCAGATTGGCATCGTGATCGTTCTTTTTGTCTTGGGGATCGTAAAACGACAGCGCCGAAACCGCCGTGCGCAGCACGTCCATGGGCTGAGTCCGCTGCGGCGCTGTACGCAGAAGTTCGATGATTGCGGGGTCCAGCTTTCGCTCTTCCGCGAGGCGCTCGCGAAAGTCCTTCAATTCCCTGGGCGTGGGCAACTTGCCATACCACAATAAGTAACAGGTTTCCTCGAAATTGGAGTGGTCAGCAAGTTCGTGAATGTCAATGCCGCGGTAGGCCAGAACGCCTTGATCCCCGTCGATATAGCAAATGCTGGAGATGGTGGCGACAATTCCTTCCAGACCTTTGGGGGCCTGTGTGGTGGTCAGGCTGGGCATGTTCCCTCGCTTAGAATCTCGGAAAATCAGGTTGTGGCCGCACGGGAAGGAAAATGACGCGTGCTGTCGCAACTAACGTTTATACGCCAAAAGTTTTAACTTTCCAAACTCGGGAGTGTCCTAATTTGGGTAACAATTTACTCTTGGCCTATCTCTTTGCTGACCGTTTCGTTCGCGTCAAATGTCGCACTCTTCGCGACCCAGACATAGGCATCAACGGTACATGACGCCAATCCTCCAGAATCGTCGGTATGACAGTGACTGGCATAGACGGCGTGTCTCTCGGGAAGGAGCCTTGTTGACTCGCCATTCCGCACGGAAGCGCCGTCCAGAAATCCAGGTGTGACGATCTTTCCGCCTTTTCCTCGGAACTGAGCTAACACAGGCTTGCCATGTTCCAGCCGGAGCAATGCCACTTGGGAGGTGTATGCACCCACGTGACAGTATTCGACAAGAGCTTCTGGAATGCCATCGTTAGTCACATCGGCAGTCTGGACGATGACGATCCATCTTTCTTGCGCGTAGCAAGACTTGAATTCATTTCCCAGGGCTCCCTCGATCCCTGGGATCATGGCTTCCCAACCAACTGTCTGCGGTTTCGAGTCTGGTTTTTGCTGGGCGGGCGCGCTAAAGACAAAAGGATCAACGAGCAACAATATGATGAAAGCCCGATGACGATGAAAGCCCGTGAAAGTGCTCGAGTGAGAGGGTTCATTTTGGATGCCTATTTGAAATCCTTATGGTTGAAGCCTGGCATGAATCGTGCTCCGAATCCACTCTGAGACGGTTTGATTGCTCGTTTTGGTTGCTGCTGCCATCGCCTCAGATTATCAGCGGTGAAGCGTACGGGGACGATCTGCCCCTTGGCTTCGCCTGTCGGCATCTTCGGACGACTTACTTTCCTACAGGACGAATACACGAAGGTACATTGCCCCCGGGAATGCTCACAGTTGTGCTTCCCTTCCCGGTTACAATCGGGACATGCGCTGGGGAATGTTCATCCTGATCGCCTTGGGATTGGCTGCGGCAGCCTTCTGCAGCGACCAGCCATCAAATCTGCCCCTCGTGCCTTGTTCTGAAGGTTCTTCCGGAGCTGCCTCCTGCAATCCATCGAAGAAAGAATTAAAAGAAGCCACCGAGGCTTTCAGCCGGGGCCTTCGCCTGCAAAGGGAAAAACATCTTGATCTGGCCTTCGATCAGTTCGATACGGCGGCGCGGCTGGCTCCGAAAGACACCGATTATGTGACCGCGCGCGAAATGACCCGGCAGCAAGTCGTATTCGATCACCTGCAGCGCGGCAACGCGGAGATGCTCAAGAACCGCCAGATAGAAGCTCTGGCCGAATTCCGCACCGCTTTACATCTGGATCCGCAAAATGAATTTGCCCAGCAGCGTCTGCAGGACGCGATGGGGGAATGGGCGCCGAAAACCACCGGCGCGCCGCAGGTTGTGGCCGACGCAGAAGAGATTCGGGTGGCTCCCAATCCGGTTCAAGCCGATTTCCATTATCGTGGCGACGGCCGCGGCCTTCTCACGCAGGTAGCTGCGGCGTTCGGCGTGACCGCCATCTTCGACGAGTCGGTGGTTTCTCGCGGGGTCCGTGTCGACCTCGGCGAGGCGGACTTTTACACCGCCATGGCGGTGGCCTGCCAGATGACGCACACCTTCTGGACGCCGCTCGACGGCGACCAGATTTTACTGGCAGCCGAATCAGCGCAAAACCACCGTCAGTTTGATCGCATGGCCCTGCGCACCTTCTACCTGCCAGGGATCGCTTCTCCTCAGGAACTGAGCGACGTGGTCAACCTGCTGCGCAATCTTTTTGAAATCCGCCTGGTGACTCCACAGCCCCAAACCAGCACCATCATTGTCCGCGCTCCCAGAAATATCCTGGACGCCGCCACGCGGGTGCTCGAAGCCTTCGGCGATTTCCGTCCCCAGGTCATGTTGGACGTGCATGTGTATGAAATTACCAACAGCCTGACTCGCAACATGGGATTGCAAATTCCCAATAACTTCAAATTGTTCAATATTCCCGTGAGCGCATTGGCCGCGCTCGGGGGCCAGAACATCCAGGATCTGATCAACCAGCTCATATCCGGCGGCGGCATCAACCAAGCCAACTCCACAGCGCTTTCCGCGCTTCTGGCCCAACTCCAGGGACAGCAGAGCTCGATCTTCAGCCAGCCTCTGGCCACATTTGGTGGTGGATTGACGCTCAGCGGACTGAGTCTGGGGACGGCAGGCGCTCAGTTGTCATTGAACGAAAGCAACGTAAAAACGCTGGAGCATGCCACGCTGCGCGTGAGCCAGGGCAACGATGCGAAGCTGCTCGTGGGCTCGCGCTACCCCATCCTGAATGCCAGCTTTGCGCCGGTTTTCAATAGCGCAGCGATTTCAGCGGTGATCCAGAACAACAGTTTCCAGTCCCCTTTTCCATCATTCAACTACGAAGATATTGGGCTGTCGATCAAGGCCAAGCCGTTGGTAAGCGGGAGTTCGGACGTCGGCCTGCAACTGGAAGTACAGTTCCGCACCCTGACGGGACAGTCGCTGAACGGTGTCCCGGTGATTTCGAACCGCGAATACAAGGGCAGCATCAACCTGATGGACGGAGAACCAGCCGTGGTCGCAGGTTCGGTTTCACGCAACGAGCAGCGCAACCTGACCGGAATCCCCGGACTCGGAGCCGTCCCGGGATTGAATCAGGTGATGACCAGCAACAGCAAGCAGGTAGATGAAGACGAACTGCTCATCGTGATCACGCCGCGTGTGGTCAACCGCGAACAGAGTCAGAACGCAGAAGTTTGGGTGAGACAGTAGAAAATCAGTTGTCAGTGATTTTAACGGCAAATGGCAACTGGTTTCTTCCTACTTCCCTTCCTTCGCCGCAAACTCCGTCAGTCCCTTCAACACTTCGTAAGGAAGCCCGCCGATGTTGCTGATCTTTCTTCCATTGATAAACAACGTTGGCGTTCCGTTCACTTCGAGCGACGCTCCCAGCGCAACGGAGCGTTGCACCCGTCCGACGGTCTCGGGCTTGGCGGCGCAGGCGGCAGTGTCAGCGCCCTTCACGCCCGTCTGGTCGGCGAGCGCGGTCAGTTTCTCATCGGCATTGGCCGCAGTAATTTCCTTCTGCGCGTCGTACACGCCCTGGAGAAATTTCCAGAAGGAGTCGTTCGAGCTCTGCCCTATGCAATCCGCATAAGCCGCCGCCTTGGCGGCCCAGTCATGCGAGGGCAGCGGAAAATTCTCGAATACCAGGCGCGCATTTTTCTCTTCCGCCATCAACTTGTCAACGGTGGGTTGCGCGTCCTTGCAATGCGGGCATTGCAGGTCGCTGAACTCAACCACGGTCACGGCAGCGTCAGCCGGGCCGCGTGAGGGGCCATCGGCTTTCTTGGCCAGTTCCTCGCGCGCGGTATCGAAAGGGCGCGTCCCGAAAGGAATGATATCGCCGATCAGCGCGTGCTTGCCGTCGGAGGTCACGTATAGCCGGCTATTCTGCTGCCCCTGAGCGTTGCTCACGACGACCATGACTTCCGCGATCCCTTGCGCCTCAGCGGGCCTGATCGAAACCACCTTCCACGACACTGACGAGTCATAGCCAAACATCTGCTTCATGAAGGCATTGACCGTTTCTTCCGAAGGCAGCCTGGTGCTGAAGGTGGGCACGGGAGGGCTGGATTCCTTCGGTTTGGGCGATGTCTTGTCCTGTGCAACTACAAACGACACCAGCAGGAGGACAAACCAGCAGCAGAACGCAAAACGACGCATGAAGTCCTTTCCAGAAATCAATTCTGTAACCTACCGTTCGGCACGCTCTACCACGCGCCGCTTGGGGCGGCGATGGGAAAGCGGCGGCCCGAGCCAAAGGCTTTCGGCGAAATTTTCAGTCCTGGCGCAGCCTGCTGGCGCTTGTATTCTGCCCCATCCACCATCTGCATCACCCTGTGCACCAGCGCCAAATCATAGCCGTGCTCGGAGACAATCTGCTCCGCAGTGTGCGAGTCTTCGACATATTCTTCAAGGATCGTATCCAGAATCTCGTAGGGTGGAAGCGAGTCAATGTCCTTCTGATCGGGGCGCAATTCGGCTGATGGCGGTTTTTCCAGAGTGGCCTGCGGGATCACCGGCTGGCGCGAATTTATATAGCGGCTCAGGCGATAGACCAGCGTCTTGGGCACGTCGGAGATCACCGCCAGCCCGCCCACCATGTCGCCGTACAGCGTGCAGTATCCCACCCCCAATTCGCTCTTGTTTCCAGTGCTAAGAACGATCGCTCCAAACTTGTTCGAGAGAGCCATGAGCAATGCGCCTCGGGTCCGGGCCTGGATGTTCTCTTCCGTCGCATCTTCTTTGCATCCGGCGAAGACTTTTTGCAGAGCTTTTCGGTAGCTCTCGAAAATTTCGGTGATGCAGAGCAGCTCAAATCGAATACCGAGGCTTTGGGCGAGCGAACGCGCGTCCTCAATCGAGCCCGATGACGAGTACGGTCCCGGCATGCCGACGCCGATAACGTTTTCAGGCCCTAATGCCTCGGCGGCGATGCAAGCCGTCAGAGCTGAATCGATGCCTCCACTCAATCCAATGATCACCTGCCGGAACCCGCATTTACGAACGTAATCGCGTGTGCCTAAAACCAGGGCCGAGTAGGCGCTCGCTTCTTCTCCCTGGATCTGCTCGTGCATCTCTCCGCTGAGACGATCGGAATCGAAGAAGATCAGGTCTTCCTCGAACGACTTCCCTTGTGCGATAACCTCGCCGGCGGAATTCAGCACCAGGCTGGAGCCATCGAAGACCAGGCTGTCGTTGCCCCCGACTTGGTTCACCAGCACCACCGGCACTTTGTCCTGACGTGCGATGGTGGCCAGCATTTCGCGGCGAAATTCACGCTTGCCCAACCAAAACGGAGAAGCGGAAATATTGAGCACGAAGTTACCGCCCGCCTGAACCAACGCTTCGACGGGATCAGCGGCGTAGAGACGCTTGTGCCAGAAGTGCTTGTCGTTCCATGCGTCTTCGCAGATGGTCAGCGCCATCTGCTTGCCGCAAAAAGGAAATAGCGACTGGCTCTTGGCGGGGGCAAAATTGCGCATCTCGTCGAAGACGTCGTAGGTGGGCAGCAGCATCTTGGACTGCACGAAGGCAATGCCGCCATCTCTAAGCAGCGCCGCCGAATTCATGACCGATTTGCCAGTTTCGGCCTCGGCAGCGGTCACGAGTCCACAGATTACCGCGATGCCACGGGTCTCGGCGGCAATTCGTTCCGCCGACTTCCGATTGCGCACCACAAACGAAGGCCGCTCCACCAGGTCGCGCGGCGGGTAGCCACAGACTGACAGCTCAGGAAACAGAATCAAACCCGCGCCAGCCGCCCGCGCCTGACCCGCAAAGCTGATCATCTTGGCGGCGTTGCCGGAGAAGTCTCCCACTGTGGGATTGATTTGTCCCAGCGCGATCTTCACGCTTCCAGTGTAAAGCGGGAGCGCGCAGGAACCAAGTCAGGCGTAACGCGAGCCTTTCAGTCGCGCCCCCGGCGCTACTCTGCAGCTTGCTCGACGTCTTGGCCGGTCTACTCTTTGATTCCGACCCAGCTTAGCGCCGCCTGCCGGTCAGCAAACGCCTGCATGCTTACCGCCTTGCCATTGCGGAATGTGTAGACGTCCGCCAGGCGTACGTCCTGCCACTCGTTGCTGTCCTTGGGCCGGACGCGCGCGTGAACAAACACGACGATACGGTCGCCGGCAGGGATGAAACGCTCTGGCTCGCTGATGACTTCGGCCCAAGCGGCTCGCGACTGCGTCAGATAAGTTGTCGCCCCGGCATGCCCATGGTAAGTGCCGCCACCGGGAAAATCTGCAGGCTCCGTCCATTCGATCTGTGGGTCGAACGGCCTTACTGCCGCCGCAATATCGCCGCGGTTGAATGCGGCGTAGGCTTCACGGAGGACGCGAATGGCGTGTTCCTGCTCGGTGGAGGCTTCCATCCGAGTCTCCCTTCGCGACCGGTCGCGGCAGGCCGCATTCAGGCACAAAACCGCAATGGCGATGATCGCTGGAAATCTTTTCATGCCGACGAAGTAGAGCGCCGACGCTTAATCACAGCTTGATCAGCCGAGTCGGAAGTCGGGAACATAGGGCATTTCAGAATGCCGATTTCAGGTTCGATGCAAGAGGGCCAAAACCTGATGTTTAACTTTGCAATCTGAAATCACAAATCTGAAATCATCCACGCCATTCCACGACTACCTCAGTTCGGCGGGGCCGGTGGTCCATCCTGCCCCAGTGGATCTGGTGGCGGCCGCGGCGCAGGGGCTCTACCGCCCGCCGCAGGTGAGGCAGGATCGGCATCCTCCCCGGGACGGCGCAGCGAAGGCGCATTCGGCGGACGAACCTGAGGCTCGGTTGAACCTTTGGCCACGGTAGGTTGCTCAAGCTCCACTTCTTTTTCGGAGCGCACGATCTTTTGGCCATCCACTTTCATGATCTCCAGGCGCACCACCTCGTCACCCGCCAGTCGCACGAAGTCCACATCCTGAGGCGGCTCGCCGTAGATCCACTCTTCGTACTCGGCTTCGCCATCCTTTTCGCGAATCTTTTTCGGCGGCCGGCCCTTGGCTGCCATCACCATGTCACGATTCATGCCGACCAGAACCTGGTGCCCCTTGATGGCGTCCCTGACCTTGGGCGGAAGGGTGTCGAGGTAGGCTTCCACGGCGGACTTGGCATTGAAGTCAAATACCGGGCGAAGCAAATCTTTCAACTGTTGCGGATCCAGTTCGGGCACGTAGCCACTGAAGACCAGGTCAACATAGGAACCGCGAGGATTGGCATTCGGGTCGCTGGGCGCGATCGAAGTCATGCCTCCACCGCCGCCAAACTGGATGTGCTGGTACCATTTCTGCCTCTTAACCGCGCCTCCGTTAATCTCAAAATGAATGCGGTCGTTCTTGACCAAGATCTGGCTGATCCGGGCCTGGTCGCCCGGCTTGACGGCGGGACCCCACATGGCGAGCATGCGTTGCAGTTCCTCCCCGCTGGGGGTGACTTGCCCTTGCTTCAGAGTCAACCCTGTTTTTCCCATGGGAAAGGGGGAGCGGATATAGACCAGCTCGGAATTGAAGGCACGGATCAGGTCCATGCGAGTTTGCTTGGAAATATGTGGAGTCGTTTTCTGAGCGTCGGCACTAACCACGATCACGCAGAAAAGTGCGGCGAACAGCAAAGCTGGAACGTAACGTGGGTACATACGACACCCCGGTCCGGCGATTGCCTCGATTATAGCTCCGTTCGGGCAGAAAAAAGCTGTTCAGGCGGGAACTTTCTACTCAGAAGGCGACTGTTCACCAGCATAGCTTTCACAGGTTCAGGCAGTTTTCAGAAATCTGCTTTCAGAAAGCCGCCAGGCGCAATCCATTCCGGGCAACCTGCAAGGGGAGGACTCGCCCTCCGTTGTCGCCGACGGCGGTCGCTACCCGACTGGCCGCGCCTTCCTCCACCAGAAAGATTACGCAGCCCCCACCGCCCGCGCCGCAAACTTTGGCTGCCCGTCCGCCATGTCTGGCGGCCACGCTGATCAGCTTGTCAATGAGCGGCGTGGTGATTCCCGGAGCATTGCTACGACGCAACTTCCACTCTTCGCGCAGCAGGCGTGCAACCTCGTCCCAGTCGGTTTTAAGCAACGCCTGATGCATGGCCCGCGCAATGGCAGCAATTCGCTCGAAGTTGTGGAACACGCGTTTGTCGCCATCAATATGGGCCTTGAAGACCTCCCAGTTATTGATGCCCGACTGCCGCGGCGCTCCGGTGTAAGCCAAAACGAAGTGCGACTCAATTTCTTCCAGCACAACCGTCACTGCCTCGCGGTGAATGCCGTCGGCATCCAGATGAATTGCGCTCACTCCTCCGTACAGAGCCGGATAGTAGTCCTGGCAACCGGTCGGCACGTGGATGATTTGCGCCTCGACATTCTGGGCGATGACGCGCATCTGTTCCAGGGTGAGGTTACGGCCGGTAAAGCGGGCCAGCGCGGCGGTGGTGGCGATCATGAGCGCCGACGATCCGGAAATGCCGGCACCGGCGGGAGACTCGGAATCGGTCTCAATCAGCAACCCCTCTTTGGGAGCAAAAAATTGGAGCAACCGGGCGGCCAATGGCAAGCGAAAGCGATTCGCAGTGCGCAGCGCTTCGAAGGTGGGAAACCGCTCTTCGCGGCGAGTATCAATCGAGCGGGTGTGGATGGCCTTCCCCTTCAACGGGGTGATCCGGCAGGTAGTCAGAATGTTGACGGCGAAATTTATCGTCAGCGCTTCCGGATGGAACAGATATAGCGGCCACAAATCAATCGTTCCCCCCGCCAGGTCAGCGCGGCAGGGCGCCTGGGCCAAGATCCCGCGGCCGCTGGCCGTGCGGGGATTTTCTCGCATGCAGTGTTTGTACCACGAGGCGTTTGCTCCCAAGTGCGCTTTTGCCGGCAGCCGCGTCTCGGTAGCCATACCGTCAACAGCGTAGCTAAATGGTTCGTTGACAACGCCATTTCTTTGCCCCAAACTCATAAGTACGAGTTTGCCGCCTAAAGGCTGCGGAGGAGCTTTAAATTATCGCTGGAGCAGCGCCTCGGCGCTCCGTCACAGGCTCTCTTTTCATGGGCGGTTTCAGCCGCTGAGGGGAGCAACAGCGATTTGTTCCGCAAACTGTCTCGCCGGGCGGCGGCGAATCTGGCCGTTCGCGATGGGGTTGTAGAAAATGGCTCCTTTCCCTCCTCTTACTCCTCCTCCTCCCGAAGCGCCGGGAGCACGAGTCCCTATGCGGACTCGGTCTCTGGTCTCAGACGAGGTGGTTGAGCGCCCGGATGCTGCTGAGATCGTTCTTGCCAAGCTGCGCGGCATGATCGCCGCGGGTACGCAAGAGAACGACACCATCCTTGGCACGATCGCCGTGGCCGCCCACGCCTTAACCGGTGCCACTGGAGCGGCAATCGCTATGCCTCGCGATGGCGTGGTCCTCTGTGTGGGCAGAAGCGGTGAAACCGCACCTGAGTTGGGCGCCCCGCTCAACGTGGATTCGGGAATCTCAGGCGAATGCTTGCGGACTGGAAGGATCCTGCGCTGCGATGACGCCGGCAGAGATTATCAGGTTGATCCGGAGGTCTGCCGCCAGCTCGGCCTGCAATCCATCGCCGTGGTGCCGTTGCGTGGACAGTTTGGCAGGGTGGGCGTGCTGGAAGCGTTCTCCACCCACTCTTACGCCTTTACCGAGGAGCACATGGATCTCCTGGGGCGACTGGCTGGACTGGCCGAGGCAGCCTGGGCACGGGGATCGGGAGCCGAAGCCCCACTGAGTCAAGATCCCCTGACCCCAGGTCTCCTCACGCCAGGTCTCCTCACCCCAGCCGCCCTCACCCCAGACCCACCTGCGCCGAGTGGCCTAACCAAAGACTCGCTAGCAGGGACCACTCTCCCAGCCGAAGCCCCGGCCGAAAACTCTCGCCTCGCCGATGCTTCGTTGGCGCTGACGCGCGTGGGAGAGGCGCTCGCCGCCGGCCTGCGTGGGAACCTTCGAGCCGAGCGAAGGTGGCGTTACTTGACGATCGCAGGCTTGTCTACAATCTTGTTGCTGTTGCTGTCGATACTGAGCTGGAAGGCATGGTACAAGGCGAGCCTTCCCTCGGCCTCAAACCGGCCAACTGCCAGTCCGCCAGCCGCCCCGGGGGAGATTCCGGATGCTACGGCCGGAGTTGGATTGACGTGGCAACCGGGCACCAACCGTCCTGCCTCCCGCCCCAATGCCGCCCGGGCAGCGCCCGCTGGAAAATCTCCTGCAATTGCTAGGACACCGGATACGGTGACTAGGCGGCACACCAGAGTGCCGCAGGCAGCCGATGAGGACAGTGCGAATGCGAGCCTACACTCGGATTCGACGCCCATCGTGGTCGATGTTCCCCAGATTACGGGGTCCGGCGCCAGCCCAACTGACCTGGCAACTGTCCTTTCAGCCTCGCCATCCCTGCCCAAGCTAGGTGCGCCAATTTCGCAAGGCGTCGCTGGGGGTATTTTGGTACGCAAGGTACAGCCGGTGTACTCTCCCGAGGCCCGGAGATTGCGTCTGGAAGGAACCGTAGTTCTCGAGGCGACCATCACGGAGCATGGGGAGATAGACGGATTGAAGGTAATCAGCGGCCATCCCGTTCTAGCTCAGGCGGCGAGGGAAGCGGTAAGCAAATGGCGATATACCCCCTACCTGCTGAACGGCAAGCCTATCAGAAAGATGACCCAAATCAACATCACCTTCATCTCTCCGCAATAAGGCGTCTGGACAATCAGGTGAGATTCAGCGCGCGCCTCACGGTGCCACGTTCTTTCTGAATTTTTTCCTGAAGCAGGGTGATGGCATAGATCAACTGCTCAGGCCGGGGCGGGCAGCCGGGAACGTAAACATCTACCGGAATCACCTGGTTCACGCTCTGCACCAGAGCGTAGTTGTTAAACACGCCGCCCGAGGTCGCGCAAGCCCCCATTGAAATTACCCACTTGGGCTCCGGCATCTGCTCCCAAAGCTGGCGGATCACTGGCGCCATTTTGTTGGAGACGCGGCCCGCGATGATGATGAGGTCCGACTGCCGGGGAGAAGGTCGAAACACTTCCGCGCCAAAGCGTGCAATGTCGAACCGGGACGCGCCCATGGACATCATTTCGATGGCGCAGCAGGCGAGACCGAAGGTCAACGGCCAAATGGAGTTCTTGCGCATCCAGTTGACTGCCGAATCGAGTGTGGTCAGCACCACGCCTTCCGGCGCCGGATTGCCGAAGGTCAATTCCTTGACTACCTTCTTGCCATTCTCGGTGGTGACGTAAGAGCCGTAGCTGAGTTCGCCAGACATGATGGGCTTATTTTAAACCACTCGGGGTCGGTCTTGGTTTTTCCGGAACTCAAATTTCTTGAGGAGGGTCGAACTCATTTCATGAATAAGCACTAGAGTCTCTCGTGAGCTGGCGATTTTAGGCCAGCTATCTGAGAACCAAAGAGACCGCAAGGGACCGGAATAGCTTCCGAGGCAGCGACTCGTTAGGATCGCATTGTCTGCTGCGTACTAGCCCCGGCTTAATTGCTTGGCCGGCCATAGGAAACGAGGAAGGTTAAGACAAAGCACGAGAATAAAGAGGCCGCGTGTTTTTAGTCCGCAACTTACTTATGTCCAGTTTCGACTTTCCCATTCGTCGCATAGGTGGAAACCGTAAATCAGGCCTGAAAAAAGCCAAGCCGACGTGGCGTTAAGCTCGAATGAAATGGGAAAAGAGAGCGAAGGATGGGGCAGCCGAGGTTTGTTCTATGCCGGCGAAAGGTTGGGCCAGCCCGCCACCTTAAAGGATCCCACCGCCCAGCCTCAAAAGGCTAAACCCCAGCCTATATCGGGTTTCAGGCAGCACGACGGAAGAGGACGAACAGGCCAGATGGGTTTACCATGGATGAGGTTTCTGAAGTCAAAAGTAGATTCCGGATAAAACATCTATATGGCCGCTAGTTGGCGCGAATGGCGATGGGCTGTCGTCCTTTGCTATAGCACAAGTCTTGGGTTTCTCCTATCGAGGCATGCCTTCTGGCGCGATGAGGTTCAGGCGTGGCAGGTTGCTGTTCACACCGATTCTATCTCCTCCCTGTTTCACAGCCTGCGATACGAAGGACATCCGGCGTTATGGTTTCTCTTTCTTCGCGGGCTCGGTGTGTTCTTCGATTCACCGGAGGTGATGCTCGGAGCGCACTGGTTGTTGGCCTCGTTGAATGCATTCCTGCTAATTTGGCTCTGCCCAATACCCCCATGGCAAAGGATTGCCTGCTGTTTCGGTTATTTCATCTTGTTCGAGTACGGAGTGATCTGCCGAAATTACGCCATCGGCGCATTGCTCGCTTTTACCTTTGTAGTAGTTCATAGCCGTTATAAGCGAGCGGTGATAGGACCAGCGCTGCTTCTCGCTTTGCTTGTTCACTCAAGCATTCCCGGAGCCTTTCTCGCCATATCTCTTCTCGCATATCTCATCGCAGATCTCTGGGACGGCGGTCGGGCTTCAAGACTCCGCCTATTGGCGGCGATTGTTATCGTTGGCGCGAGCCTAGCAGCAATGGCCTCATATATCAACCCACCTGCCGACAGTCTAATTGCTAAGGTCTACCACAAATCCCGACAGCACCTTACGGCCAAGGCAGCGATGGCCAACGCTCGTATATTCTTGCGTGTTACCGCTCCTATACCGCGGCCGGAAACACTTCATTTCTGGAACACAAACTGGACAGACTCAATAGCACCGGACTACATCAGAAGGGCGATCCAATATCCTGTAACGGTACTTTGCCTGGCGCTCGCCGCATTATCCGTTATCCATCGACGTACGCTGTTAGTTCTCTTCTCCGCAGGTACCTTACTACTCGCAGGGTTTTCGATCATTCACGGGCAAACTGACATGCGCCATCAAGGCCAGTGGTTTATCCTCTTGCTTCTCTGCTATTGGATCGATAGGACGCACGGCGATGTTGACGGGCGAGATTTTGGCGGATGGCAACGGAGGATTCGGCGATTTTTTCCAGCGATCATTTTCGCCATTCAACCGGTTGCTGTGATTATCCCCATCGTGCGCTCGTTCAATGTTCCGTTCTCTGCTACACCCGCGTTGGTGAAGGAAGTGCTGGATGCGCGGTTGGATCCCAGCGTGTGGAGTGCCTACCCTGAGGCTTTCGTAGCTCCCGTATCAGCCGCATCCGGTCGCGCAGTGTATTCGCCGCAACAGGATCGTTTCGAGCGCTTCTCTTTGTGGAAGGACTTTGCCGGGCCGCATTCAGCGGGCGGCATGCTCGAGGCGACTCCAGAAGTGCCCGCACAACGACTTGCGGCACAAATCGGGAAGCACGAGTCGTCCCTCATTCTTTTCCTTAACGAAAATAGCGTGCCCTCGATTCTTTCGAAGCTTCCGACGGATATTACGGTGAGGCAATTGGCCAAGAGGCCGAAGGGAATCGTTGAGGACGAAGCGAATGTTTCCTTATGGCTTCAAAAGGCTCAGTGATTGCTTCTTCTCTTGAGGCATGGCGACATCGCAGCCGCTCCACCATGGAGCTATAAACGCAGTAAGGCATATCTTCGCTGGGTAAAAACTGCCTCGGGGACCCAGATGAGCCGGGATGAGCGGGTCCATTCAACGAGCCGCCCTTGCCCTCTCTGGGGCTGTTCTTTCCGCAAAGGTACTTGTGATGGTCGCTGGAGGTGTCGCCCCCACCGATAGATCTTGACCCTCTCATGCTGGCTGTCGCCTTCATCGTAGATCAACTCTGCGCTCTGATCTGGAATCCCCTGTTCAAACCATTGAGCTAGATATGGCGGCTCTCTCTCGGAGTACTCCAGAAGTACAATAAAATCGGGCTTCTTCTTTGCGATATACCGCAGCGCTAAATCGGAAGAAGCGTAGGGTAAGTACATGAGACTGCCGTCTGCGTAGTATGCTGGGATCAATGATGTAGCCATGACCCATTTCGGGCCAGGCCAGTGCTGTGCCAACCATTGCCCTGCCGTCTTACGGTCCGTGAGCATCTCATCGCGAAATTCCATTTCCCCTAGTACTGCCCTTAGGGACAGAGCGAACACTAGGACAACGGCAATCCACTGAACGGTAATGCCCGCGCGTTTTGGAATGCCTCTTTGCAGGGAAATCGAGGCAACCGTATCGTGGCTCCAGTGATAAAGCTCATCTGCCCCCTTGCCTCCCCAGAGAAGCAGGAGCGCCATAAACGGGTGGAAGAAGCGAGGCCAAAACGCCTGAACAGACAGCAGGACAACCACCATCGTCAATCCGCTGACGAGGAGAATCCCTTCGTTCACCAGTCGTCTGCGATCCCAGGCAGTTCGCAACAACCCAATAACGGCCAGAATAAAGAGCACAGGTGCTCCCTGTGTCTGAAAGGTTGCTAGTGCCTCATAGATTCGTTTCACGTTTCGCGGCGCCGAATGTAGTACGTACAAGATCAGGTCACGCGGCGTGTACGAGGCTTCCTTCAAAGTCTCGTTATACGATTTCATGAACACGCCCTCGCCACTTAAGTCATCCCTGATTTTCGTAGCAGCCTCGTTATAACTCATCCCAGCCCGCATTTTCGTCCCCCAGGCGTACGACAGCGAACCCTTTGCTTCGACTCGAAATTTCCCCGAGTTCTTGGAGAGAAAAGCGACGTAGGGAGAAGCTGCAAACGCGAACACTCCGACTAGGCTTAGAACGCCAATCAGTAGTGGCCGCCGATTCCGGACAAAAAACGTCGACAGGAGCACTGCAACAGCGATTGCCCCCACGATGAGGAAGGCCTCGGGTCGAACCAAATAGGCCAACCCGAAAAAGATCCCGGCAAAAATGGATGCTTTTACCGCTTCTTCTTCAATCCACTTAATCACGTAATAAACACCACTCATCAAAAATGTAAGATATATGGTTTCGGAGCAGCACAAGACGGATCGAGCTGCGAGGAGGGGGTGGAACGCTACCAGTACAGCTACGAGAGACGCTACTTTCCGGCTGTAGATCCGTTCGGCAAGCTTGAACATTGGTACGACCAGCAGGGCGCCCAGTACGACATTTATCACCCGCGCTGAAAGTTCGAAACTTGGAAGCAAAAAGGAGAAGCCAGCAATCAAGAAGGGGTATAGAGGCGGAAAGTTTAGCTGGATACCGTTGTTGAAAATGCCCATGTAACCGCGACCGGCGCGCAGGTTTTGCGCTAGCCGCGCATACTCGACACCTTCGCTGTCGATAATGATACCGTGCCGCAAGGCCCAGAGGAGCACTGCAACTCGGAGAAGCACAGCCGCCAAGACTGCTACCTGAATCACATCTAAATCTAAGAACGATACGGCCGCGTACAGTACACACAGTTGCTTGGTGGCCCCGATTGCGACCATCTTAATTCTGCCCATATAAAGCTCCTACTTCGCGTCGGACGGTGCAGGGACGATATTCATGATCGTCCGCACGCCGATTGGGCCAAACCGTGGTGTCTCTAAAGCGTCGCGTCGAGGAGCAGAGGTGGGGAGTCCGACTGCAAAACGGAAGGTTTTTTCGAAGAACGGCGCGGTTTGACTTTAAGACTACGGGGGGGTCTTGTCAATGGCACTCTAGTGGGCTTTGCACTTCAGAGGACAACTTCTGCACCCGCGAATACCTCGGCGGCGTAGGCGACGTCGAACGCGATTACATCAGGCAAGCCCGATGGTCATTCCTGGGATATTTTTAGGCGGAAGGAAAATCATTGCCACGGCGGAGCTCCACGCTCAAGCGCGCCAGGCGCCGCTAATCTTGAAATTCATCGGAGAGAAATTCCACGCCGTACAAGTAGACCGACCGGTTACGAACTTTTCCGCGAACTCGAACCGATTCATCGGTGCGTGGATTCTTGAACTCGACCTTGACGTGACTTCCTACTGGCAGGTTGGCTGCGGCAAACAGGCAAATGCCGCCTTCACTTAACCTAACCCCACGGGCATCGACAACCGTCTGGTCCGTCGAGCGATCGACGACCACCCGAAGAGGTGCGTCAAACGGGTGGCGCTCCCAACGGCGTCGATTTGGCTGTTGTTCCATTGATTCCAACTTCCCGGCCAGCGTCGCCGCAGATATCAGTGCACACTTCTGAAAAGCCCGGCCACAAGGCGCGGCAGTTTAGAAAGTATGGCACCGTCCTCATCCGGGAAAGTTACGATGGTACAGCCCACAATAGGCCTGGGTAACAGTCTTCTTGCGGTGGGATAAATCCGTTTACGGATTCAGTACGACCTTACCGAACATCTGGCTCTTTTCCATGTACTCATGCGCGGCCCGGACATCTTTCAGAGCAAAGTTGCGGTCCACGACAGGCTTCAACCGTCCGGCGAAGACATGGCCCAGCGCGTCATACAGTTCGCCCATTGTGCCCATGTAGGAACCCAGCAGCGAGAGCTGGCGCGAGTATAGAAAGCGTAAGTCAAAACTGGCATTGGGGCCGGTTGTGGCGCCGCAAGTCACCAACGTGCCAGCTGGTTTGAGGCACTTCATACTCTGTTCCCAGGTGGCCGCGCCAACATGCTCGACCACGATGTCCACGCCTTCGTTGTTGGTCAACTTCTTTACTTCTTCGGAAATTTTCTGCTGATAGTGATTGATGCCGTGGTCGGCACCCAAGCCGCGAGCCTTCTCCAGTTTCTTCTCGTCCCCCGCAGTGGTAATCACGCGAGCGTGAAACAGCTTGGCCACCTGGATGGCAGCAATGCCGACGCCCGAACTGGCACCCAGCACTAACACAGTTTGCCCCGGACGAATGCCAGCGCGGCCCACCAGCATGTGCCAGGCGGTAAGGAACACCAGAGGTACACTGGCCGCCAGGCTGAAGTCCAGGCTGTCAGGAATCGGAACAACATTCACCGCAGGTGCAGCGATCAGTTCACAATTTCCGCCATCCACCCGGTTGCCGAGCACGGTGAACTCCGGACACTGGTTCTGAAGTCCGGCAACACACTTCGCGCAGCGATTGCAGAAGTGCATTGGCGCGAGCAAGACCCTCTGTCCTGGCTTGAAGCCGGAGACGTACTCGCCCACTTCGACAATCTGACCGGCCACATCACTACCTGGAATATGTGGGAGTTTCACCCCGGGCAGCCCCTTGCGCACCCACAGATCGAGATGATTCATGGCACAGGCTTTGACCCGGACCAGCACCTGATCCTTGCGCGGCTTTGGATCGGGAACGTCCTCGTAGCGCAGAACCTCTGGACCACCGAATTCGTGAATGCAGACGGCTTTCATGAATCCTCCGACAGGAAATCAAACTACCACAGCCCAAAGCGAAAGTTCCCGTTTTGGCACCCAGGTAATGTTCGGCAGATCACAGACAGCGAGGTGTCGTCGTCCGACTACTGTCTCACTCGGCAGACCGTAGTTTGGCGGGCGTTGCCAGGGGGTACTGGACACGGCCTGTCACGCCGGTGAGTAGCCCTATCAGCCGCTGCGGTTCGACTCCGGCACCTCCCCGGCGACCACTCACCTGGAGACACATTCACATGGGGAAGCTTGCGATCTCGGAACGCACGGGGCGACGATATGGGTGACAGGCCGTGTCCATACCGCTGGTGAACGCCAGCCCCCCGGAGTGATGATCCGGGGCTCTTGCGTTTCGGACTCGACAGCCAGGTAACTTAGCCTTCTGCCGGCAATCCCGATTCCACTAGGTGCGTGCAGCTCCCACGCTGTTGTGGAGGGCGAAAAAAACGAGCACTCGAGACCAAAATTCGTCAGGCCTGACCCCCACCGCCCCGCAGTGTCGTGCTCCTGGCACCAGCCACAACTGGGCATGCGCCGGGTCAGCCTGAGCCAGGACGCGGGAGTGCCAAGGTAGGATATTGATGTCCTCCGTACCGTGAATCAACAGTACTGGTACGGCCGAGGATCTCACCGCGTCCACCGGGTTGGCTCGCCGCAGATCCACGCCGTAGCGCCAGCGGGCGTAGAAGATACCCATCTCGGCCGGGAGGAGTCCGACCGTTCTTCCGACGATCCTCTCCATACCGAGCCGCCCAGCTCCCACGAAATATCCTTCCCGATCGTAGGCGACGCTACGGAAATTAGAGAAGGGAGAATCGGCAACAACGGCGCAAAACCTCGACTCGGAACGTATGCTTTCCAGCACCAGCGCGGCACCCATCGATTCCCCAAAGCCGTCGACACATTTTGCACCTTTACCGTAGAGCCAGGAAACCCAGCGGTGAACGTCATCGCTTTCGCGCAAGCCGTAGGTTGCCACTGCACCGCCCGACTCGCCATGCGCCCGCGAATCGGTCAGCAGAATGCGATAACCTTCCCGGAGGAACGCCTGACCGTATCCCGCAACGCCACCACGGTTGTCGCCGATTCCGTGAAGCAAAATGACTGCCTGGCCATTTTGATGTTCCGGCACGCTGTACCAGGCATGCAGCTCGACACCATCCGCGGCTTGAATAACCACGGGCTGCAGGTCAGCCCCGTAGGGCGTGTACATAGCTAAAATACGGGCCCTGTCAGGCAGCGGTAGGCGCATCGGATGTAGCGTGAGCTCAGCCATCACAATGGCGACCACCAGTGATAAGGTGGCGTACATTGCAAGGGTTTTAACCGCAATTCTCAGCAGGCGCCGCATAGGACCTTCTCCCAAGTTTAAAATCTAGGCTATTAAACGTTGTCTGCGACTGGTTTGTTCCGCCGAGAAGCGGCAGGCAGCCATTGACTTGCCCTGTTGACCGACTGATAATCAACCGGGAATGGACCTCTACGAGGAGATCGTCAAGCTGCGCCAGGCAGGGCGTCGGGCGGCGGTCGCCACCATCGTCGACGTGCACGGGTCCATTCCCTCTTTCAAAACTGCCAAAATGCTGGTGCGAGATGACGGCTCCATCTTCGGTACGATTGGAGGAGGCTGCGTCGAGGCTGAGGTCTGGCAAGCCGCCCGCGAAGTGATGGAGAGCGAAAGGCCCCGCACTCTCACTTTCAACCTCAATCAGGACCCGAAATACGATACGGGACTGGTTTGCGGAGGCACCCTCGACATTTTCGTCGAACCCATCCTACCTCCATCATTACTTTATATTTTCGGCGCAGGTCACGTATCTGTAAACCTTTACAAGGTTGCCAGGAGCGTAGGGTTTGACGTAACCGTGGCCGACGACCGCGAGGGTTACGCTAACCGCGAACGCTTCCCCGATGCCAAAGAGGTCATTGCGGAGGATTTTGAGCGCGTCATGGCGCGCCTAGCTCCGAACGAGTCTTCCTACATTGTGATCGTCACCCGCGGCCATCGCGATGACATGCGCCTGCTGCGCTGGGCTGTGCAGACCCCGGCACGGTATATCGGGATGATCGGCTCGAAGCGCAAGACCATCACCATCTTCCGTGAGCTTACCCGGGAAGGCATTGCGCCCGAACTCTTCGAGCGCGTACACGCCCCGGTCGGATTGGATATCGGCGCAGTCACTCCAGAGGAAATTGCCGTGGCTATCACAGCCGAGCTGATCGCTGTGCGCCGTCGGGTCGAGCGGGATTTGCCGCACATGAGCTGGTTTCATGGTGGCCACGCCGAGCCCCCGCATACAACTGACAAAGGTCGGACCGATGCCAATCCAAGCGATCAGGATGCAGCCAATGCAAACGTCGAAACAGTAGACGGTCAGGAATAGATCTCGCCCAGGTTTCGAAGTAGCTACACTGACAAATCAGAATTCAGCGATCACCAACCCGCTGCTTATCTGCTATCTTCCCCACATGAGCCGGGCGCCAAGTTGGTGTGGAGTGATACTGGCAGCGGGCGAGTCCACGCGCATGGGTTCGGACAAAGCCCTGCTTCCCTGGCCGCCGGTTGCGACTGGCATCCCGTTTTCAGGCGAGACCTTTGTCTCTGCCACCATTCGCGCCCTGAGTCCCTTCACTGACCTGGTGGTCGTGGTCGCGGGAAACAACGAGCTAACTCTCGCTCCGGCGGTGTACGCAGCCGGCGGATCTCTGGTACGCAATCCTGCTCCCGAGCTAGGACAGTTCAGCTCTCTGCGGGTGGGGTTGCGAGAAGTTCTGAACCTGGGCCGGGATGCCGCCATGATTACGCTGGTCGATCGTCCGCCCGCTACTGCCTCCACGCTGGGAATATTGCGGGCGGCGTTTGAAACCGCTTCCTCGGAAATCTGGGCGGTCGTCCCGGAATTCAACACCAGACATGGACATCCCTTCCTGGCAGGCCGGGAGATGATGGAGGCTTTTCTAAAGGCTCCCGCGAGCGTGACTGCAAGAGACATAGAACATCAGCACCAGCAGCATATATCCTATGTCCCGGTAGACGATCCGCACGTCGCGATGAATGTGAACACGCCAGAGGACTACGCAGCGCTGTTGAATACGCAGATGAAATGATTTCCCAACCGGCATGAAAACAAAAAAGCGCGCGACCCTGAAGCTCTCCACCAAAGCGGTTAAGTTCGTCAAGTCGGTTCTGGAAATAGAGCCGCGACTCGCCGTCTTCGACTGCGATGGCACGCTGTGGGCAGGCGATGCCGGGGAAGGCTTCTTTGACTGGGAGCTGAGGCGCGGCCTGGTTTCCGAGGAAACTGTCCGTTGGGCCCGTGCCCGCTACGCCGACTATCAGGCCGGCAAAGTCAGCGAAGATGATATGTGCGCCGAAATGGTGACCATTAACCGCGGAATAGATGAGGCCGAAGTGCGGCGTGCCGCGGGCAAATATTTCGGGGCGAAAATGTCTCACCAGATTTTCCCCGAGATGAAAAAATTGGTTTTTCGCTTGCAGGAATTGGGATGCGAAGTTTGGGCGGTCTCTTCTACCAACGAGTGGGTTATCCAGGCGGGGATGGAACATTTCAGAATTCCGCCGAACCGGATACTGGCAGCAACTGTCGTCACCGAGGACCACAAGATCACCGACAAGGTCATCCGCGTCCCCAGCGGCAAAGGCAAGCCGCAGGCGATCTATGACGTGATCGCCCGCCCCCCGGACGCAGTCTTCGGAAATTCCATTTGGGACGCGGATATGCTGGAAATCGCGCGCCATCCATTCGCGATTAATCCAACAGCCGAGCTGGAGGCCATCGCGCGGAAGCGGCAATGGCCCGTCTATTTTCCCGACTCTGTTTCCAAGTCATAAGTTCTTGATGGCCGCAGCCAAAGTGTCCATCGCCAGATGACTGGCATGAAGCGAAGCCTTGGGCAAACCGCCGATCGCTCTCACCAGCTCCTCCCGGCGCAACTGGCGGGCTTCGGCGATCGTCCTTCCCTGCACCAGTTCGGTCACCAGCGAGGCGCAGGCCATGGTGGGAACACAGCCTTGTGCTAGAAATCGAATTTCCTCGATCCGACTGTTGCTGACCCTCAGAGTGAGCTTCAGAACGTCGCCGCAGGCAGGATTGTCGATCTGGACGGATGCGTCCGGATTGACCACTTCGCCGCCGTTGCGCGGGTGTTGGAAGTGATCGAGAACCTGAGGGGAATACATCGGGAGAAATTGTACCGCGCCGCTGTAGCGTCGGCAGCCTGCCGGCTATCCCGAGCGCGTCTCACCCTCGGCGAGGTGAGCGGGGACGCCCGCCGCACAGCCGCCGCGACGGTGGCCCCACTTTTCACGCCTCGAAGTCAACTTCGATGGGCTCAATCAGCGGCATCAGCCAGCTCACCAGCTTCTGATGGACCGGATGCGGCCCATAGGCGTCCAGCGAAGCCTTGTCGGCAAACTTCATCGCGCCTCCCAGCTCGTAGCCCTGTCCGCGTGCTGAAATGTTGATTCCGACGGAGGTTTCCACCAGTCCCGGGATTTGCCCTTGTAACTTGCGTATTTCGACGATGACACGTTCTTTCTGCTCGTCCGTAACCCCCGGCTTCCAGCGAAAAGCAAACATGTGGATATACATGAGTGGCAAAAACCTCTGTTTAGATGGGGCGGCTAGGGGGCAATTGTAACGTGGAGGTTGCCCTCAGGCGGGTTACCGATCGTTTTGCGGTCGGATGGCCAGAGGCGGCTGTCCCCACGTGGTCCGTGCCTGTACCATTACGTCTATGCCCGCCGACTACACTGCGCAGCGCGTGGTTTGCCTGCAGCCCAGCGCTACTGTGATCCTGGCCGCCATCGACAGGCTTGACCGGGTCGTCGCCTGCACCAAGTACTGCGCCGACGTGTGCCCCGCAGTTAAAAGCAGCGGCCATGTCCGCACCATCATTGCCGATTCCTGGACAGCTCAGAGCCAACAGATCCTGGCTGCCGGGCCTGACCTCGTAATCGCGGCAGTTCCCTACCAGGAGAAAGCGGTGGTAGAAATCCTCAAAGCTGGCATCCGCTTTCTCGGCTTGGCGCCCCGGACTCTGGCCGATATCTACACCGACATCGCGACCATCGCCGGAGCCATGGGCGCCAGCGATAACGGGCAGTCCGTGATTACGGAAATGCGCAACGAGATCGATGCGGTGACGGCCCAGATCAGTGAGGCCCAGCCCGGTGGCAAGAAACGTCCCCGTGTTTTCTGCGAAGAGTGGGGCAAACCGCTGGTTGCATCCCAGCGGTGGGTTGCAGAACTGGTCCACGCCGCCGGTGGTGAGTTCCTGGGTGACCCTGGGTCACAGCGGTTGCCGGAATCCGTTCTGGCGGAAGATCCCGAAATCGTGGTTGCTGCCTGGTGCGGAGCCGGCGATCGTGTTCCGCTGGAAAAAATTGTCCGCGACCGCGGCTGGCAACAGATGCAAGCTGTCGAGGCCGGCCGCGTGTACTGCGTTCGGGATGAACTGCTAAACACGCCCGCGCCCACTCTGCTCCTTGGTCTGAAGGCATTGGCGGCGGCGATTCATCCCGATTCTTTTCCACAACCCGACGGTCTAAGATGTATTACCAACAGGCGCGGTCAAATCCACGCCTCTCAGCCGGGATGACCCCAGGACACCGATGCCTCCTGCTCCAAAGATCGCGGAAGTCCAAAAGGAGATCGACCGCCTGAGCCAGGCGTCTGGCACGGTTGAGGATCTGATGTGGGAGATGGTGAAGCTCCTGCACGATCGCATGCTCAAGTACAACTGGGTCGGCTTCTACATGCTGGAGGAGAAACCCATCAATTCGCAGCCGCGCATGTTGGCCCTGGGACCGTTTCAAGGGGCCATGACGCCGCATACCCGCATTCCTTTGAACCAGGGCATCTGCGGCGCGGCCGCCTCCACAGGCAAGACCGTGGTGGTGGACGACATCAGCCTTGACGACCGTTACCTGGCCTGCTCCAGCGAAACCAAATCTGAAATCGTGGTCCCCGTCTTTGTCCGCGGCAAGGTAGTGGGTGAACTGGACATCGACAGTCACTTCCCGGCCGCTTTCGGCGATCAGGACCGGCGGTTGGTCGAGTACTGCGCTTCCCTGGTGGGCAAGCAACTGGAAAAGTCCCAGGCTTAACTTAAGAAGTTAAGAAAAGGAAGCTAGGAAGTACAGGCTTGAAAACAGAAACGCAATCCGGAGAAAACCAAGCCGGTGCCACGGACGCGGCTCGCGCGTTTCCCAGCCTTGAGCCTCTCGATCCAGTCGCTGTTTTCGCAGTCGCTATTTTCATAGAGGTTCCTTGCCGTCCATGAAGCGGGTGGTAGCGGCGTTGATTTTCCGGGACGAGAAAATTCTCGTGTGCCAGCGCACCCGCCACCAGACCATGCCGCTGAAATGGGAATTCCCTGGAGGCAAGATCGAACCGGGCGAGCAACCGCGCGACGCGCTGCGCCGCGAATTGGATGAAGAACTCGGCATCGACGCCACCATCGGCGAAGAAGTGGCCCGCATCAGGCACGATTACAAGAACGGCGCGGCTGTGGAGTTGCGCTTCTACGCCGTACGGGAATACAAGGGCGATATCGAGAACAGAATTTTTAAGGACATGCAGTGGGCAAAGCGCTCAGAGCTTCCCTCCTTTGATTTTCTTGAAGCCGATCTGGGATTGGTACGAAACCTGGTCGAAGGAAAGGTGGAGTAGAAAAATAAGGCCTCAGCGCAAGCTCCTCCGCACGGCTGCCCTCCCCGAACTCCGTGATTTTGTCTCTGGTTGTGGAAACACAGCCTGTGGCGCATCTAGCCGGCCCCACCCCGCAGCGTCCAGAACCAGGCGATGGTCAGTCCCACCATGATCACGGTGGTAATCCAGGCCACGGAGTTATAGAGACGCGAGTTCACGTATTCGCCCATGATTCCCTTGTTGTTCACCAGCAGTAGCATGAAGACAAGTACGAACGGCAGCACCAGGCCGTTCACCACCTGGGACAGAATGGAAATCTTCACCAGCGGGATATTCGGCATCAGGATTACTCCCGCGCCCGCGACGATCAGGATGGTATACAGCCAATAGAAAACCGGAGCCTCGCTGAATTTCTTTCCAATACCGGACTCGAACCCGAGCCCCTCACAAACCGCATAGGCAGTTGATAGCGGCAGGATGGAAGCCGCAAACAGGGAAGCGTTGAACAATCCCACGGCAAACAGAATGTAAGCATAGTCTGACGCCAAGGGATGCAGCGCCTGTGCCGCATCTTTGGCGCTGTTGATATTGTGGTATCCGTGAGCATATAGAGTCGCTGCACAGGCCACGATGATGAACCACGCCACGATGTCGGTAAAAACACATCCGGCCACAACATCGAGGCGAGAGGCCTTGTACTGCCGCCGGGTTACTCCCTTCTCCACGATGGAGGCCTGCAGGTAAAATTGCATCCAGGGCGCAATCGTGGTGCCCACTACTCCGATCACCATGTACAAATAGTCCTGGCGGAGAAACATCTCTTTGTGCGGCGGCACGATGGTAGCTTCGAGGGCCTCCAGCCAGGCAGGCTTGGCCAGAACGCCGGCAACGATGTAGGTCAAATAGAAAAACGAAGCGGCCAAAAATACTTTCTCCACCGACTTGTACTGACCCTTGACCACGATCAGCCAGACGATCACCGCGCAGACGGGGACCGTGTAGTACTTGCTGAGCCCGAACAACTCGAGGCTGCCGGCAATGCCCGCAAATTCCGTGACCACGTTGCCGAAGTTGACGATGACTAAGCCGATCATCATCAGGAAGGTGATGCGAAAGCCGAACTCTTCGCGAATCAGGTCGCTCAAGCCCTTGCCAGTAACCGCCCCCATGCGGGCCGCGATCTCCTGGACCACGATCAGCGCCAGAGTGATCGGGATCATGGTCCACAGCAGCATGTGCCCGAACTGAGCCCCAGCCGCCGAGTAGACCCAAATGCCCCCCGCATCGTTGTCCACGTTCGCCGTAATGAATCCCGGACCAACGACGGCGAAGAAGATCAGGAGCCGGATTTTCCAGCGTCTCAGGAATTCCATGGGCACACTGCGCAAACATAGTTGTTACACCGACCGATCAGCATAAATGCAGCGGGGGAATTCTGGGTAGATGAAATCGGGTACTCGTCCAGATTTCGACGGCTTTCAACTTCTAGCGGAAGTCGCTCCGAACCGGGCTTGAGGCGGGTGCGGGATCTTGCGCGCAGCTTGGCAAACGCCGTTCGGAAAGCACTGCACGTGAGATCCCCTCGACTTCGTTCAGGGCGGGCTCTTCGCCGCCTGAAGGCTACTCAGCACAACGGACTGAGGGGGGAGCAGGGTGCGTTTGAATCAGGACCAGCAGGTTACAGATTCGCCCGCAGCAGACTGATGATGTCGTCGGAAGTGATCACCCCGGTCAATTTCTTGTTATCGTCCACCACCGGCAGGGTCAGCAGATTGTATTTGTCGAATAATTCCGCAACCTCGTTCTCTTTTGCACCGGCGTGGGTAGAGATTAGGGGCTCCTGCGTCAGCGCGAGCATGGGAGTGTCAGGAGTAGCCAGCACCAGCTTGGCCAGTGGCACCGCTCCTGCCAGGGTGCCCTGGGAATCCACCAGGTAAATCGTACTTACGGTTTCAACTCCGCCTTCGAAGTGCCGCAAGGCCTCCACCGCGTCGCGCACCGTGGCGCCCACGTTGACGGCCAGGTACTCCGTGTTCATTCTGCCGGCAGCGGTGTTCTCCTTGAACTCGAGGAGCTCGACCATCTCCTTCCGTTCTTGGGGTTGCATTTCCAGCAGAATTTCCGAGGCGCGTTCTTCGGGCAGATCGGCCAACAAGTCGGCAGCCGCGTCCGGCTCCATCTCTTCCACAATTTCCGCGGCACGCTCCGAGCTGAGGGACTCGACAATCGCTTTCTGTACCTTGGGCTCAACTTCCTCCAAGGCTTCGGCCGCCACATCTTCGTCGAGGGTCTTGAACACGGCCTCTCGATCGTCGGGGGCCAGATCCTCCACAATGTCGGCAATGTCTGCGGGATGAAGTTTGGCCAAGCGTTCGTGAGAGATCTTGAGTTTCACCCGCCGCGCCGGATCGGTTTCGATCAGATCGACAAATTCCCAGGGAATGCTCCGCGGCGGGATTTGCCGCAACAGCGCTCGCAAAGCCAGCAGCGGAACCACTCCCTTCAGCAAGCGTCGGACTGCGCCTCGTGGGCCTACATCCACCGAGCCCACTTTCAGCACCGGCCGGTTCCCCACGATTTCCTGAAGCAGATCCAGGTCGTTCACGCGGACCACTTTCCGTCCAAAGACGTCGATCACTTGCTGGTCAAGCAGATCGCGGGCCAGCAGGAGCATTCCCTCCGAGCCGTCGCCGACGGCCCAGTCGGCCGGGGGGGCGTCCGTACGAACACCGCCGTTGATCGAGGTTACCAACCCGAAAGGCAGCAGGCGGCTTCCGGCTCCAGTCTTGACGATAAGGGTCGCCACCCGGGCCCGGTCTTCCTGAGGGACCAGTGCCACTTCGCGAACCCTCCCGCAGCGGCTCCCGGCGCTGTCGAACACGGGAGCGCCCAGCAGTTCGGTAAGGGCGAACGTCGGCATCATCCGAGAATACTCAACTAGGAGGCAAGAATCCAGACGCGCTTTCGCGTTTGCTATTGGCGCGCTGTCCGCTGGTCAAAGCCGCAGGAAGGAAGATATCGACTCCCGCGTTGACATTTGCAGAGCGTAAGGGCAAACTACCGCATTCGTTGGACCGCATGTTTTCCCGCCATGGCCAGGCAGTCGGCGTTGGTGGAAGCGCCGGTCCGCGAAGTTTCCGGGTTCCGGAGTCTGGTACTCATACAATCTTTGCCATGACCGAACAGCGGGTCTCCTACACGTTGGATTCGACGCTGGAGACCGTGGACAGCGCCGAGCAGGCAGCCAGCCGCATTGCAACTGAGGCGGGCTTCGACGATGACGAGGTCATGCGGATCGCCATGGCCGTGCGCGAGGCCGCAGTCAACGCCGTCCTTCATGGCAATGCCTATGATCCCGGCAAAAAAGTCAGTCTGGATTTTGAGCGGACCGGCGGAGATCTCGTAATCACCATCCGAGACCAAGGCAAAGGGCTGGACCCGGAAAAGATTCCTGACCCCCTGGCGCCGGAAAATCTTTTGAAAACGTCAGGCCGGGGCATTTTTCTCATTCGCTCGTTCATGGACGAGGTGCAAATCAGTCCGTCCCAGACGGGCACCGAAATTAAACTCATCAAGCACGTCCCCGGACCATCCGCGGACGTTAAGGAGGCTTCCCAGTGAGCATGAAGACCAGCACACGTCAGGTCAACGGCGTCACCATCGTGGATTGCAGCGGCCGTATCACCCTCGGTGAAGGCAGTGTCATCCTCAAGGATGTGGTTCGCGACCTGCTCTCCAAAGGGCAGAAAAAAATTCTGCTGAACCTCGGCGATGTGAACTACATAGATAGTTCCGGCATTGGGGAGCTGGTCAGCGCCTTCACCACGGTGCGCAACCAAGGTGGCGACCTCAAGCTGCTGAACCTGACCAAGAAAGTTCACGACCTGCTGCAGATCACCAAGCTATACACCGTCTTCGACGTAAAAGACGATGAGGCGACGGCAGTCAAGTCGTTCGGTTAAGCTTCCCTCCAAACTGAGCTTCTATTCTTGACGAGGGCCGGCATTACAACCGGCCCCGGCTGTTTCGGTTTCGGGAAACCGGCACATTTCTTTGCACGCCGCCGCCAGTTCCCCGCCCTACAATTCACCCGGGCCGTTGCTGGCATTCCCGGATGAGCATTGTCAAGATGCATCTTCTTAGCAAATATCCCTGGATGGTTGCGACTCCGGTCAGTCCGACAAAACCCACCATAACCACAAGCTGGGCGACCAAAAAGGGCGGCTCTTTCTGCGTCGGAGCCTGAGCTGTCAGGGCCGGTACCTTTAGGAAGGCCTGCACGAGCAAGACGAAGACATTCAGATACAGGGCCATCGCTGCGCCGACGACATAGATCCAAACGCCAGGCACCCAACAGGTGAAACACATAGCGCGCCGGGATCGCGACCGCGAGCAGCACCAGCGATATGATGCCGACCCTATGTGACGGCAGAAGGTGATCGAACGCAAAGCCAAAACCGGTCATGCTCGTCAATACCGTCGTTCACTCGAACTACACCATCCCCCTTCGCAACTCCTCCAACGGATAGAACGTTCCTCTCCAGGCGACTCCCCCGCGCCCCAGAGTCAAGAATGTCGACCGCAGCATAGTGTAGACGAACAATGCTGTGCTGACCGGATGCAGAACGAAGTAGTAAGACGGAATAGCTGACTTCCGCGACATCCCCACATAGATGGAAAATATCGAGAACAGAGCGGCGGCGTATCCGAGCCGAGCCCACCCGTGCGCCAGTACAATTCCGGCAAACGGCATGAGGTTCAGAAACGCAAGCACGAAGGAGGACGCTAGCGCTCGCGGCCATTGGAATGACATGATGGCAAAGAAATTCTTGGTGAGATTGTCCACCACCCCCATCGCTCCTCTAGCCCAGCGAATCGAGATCAGGTCCTCTCCAAAGACGTTGCGTTGCGCGTAACCTGCATTCTTTACCACTTTGCCCAGCTTCATGTCGTCGAGCACCTCGAAGCACAACGCCTGATAGGTCCCAACCGCTTCGTACACCGGGCGGCGAATCATGTTGAAGGCTCCCACGCCGATGTGATCTCTAGTCTTGGGATCAGCAACTTTCCAGGGACGGTGTCCAAAAACGAATAGCGTCTGGAAAAAAGCGATCATCATTTTTTCGCCCAGCCGCTTCATAATCATGCGTGGAAACAGGACCAAGTGGTCGGCGGGTTCAGCTTCGGCGAAGGCAACCGCTCGCCGGAGAACATCGGGCTTGAACAGCACGTCGGCATCGGTAAAGAGCAGCCAGTCCCCAGTGGCCTGATTGCCCGCGCTCCACATGGCGTGGGGTTTGCCCATCCAGCCGGCCGGCAGCTCGGCGATACGTATTACCCGAAGACGACCGACCGGCGCACCATCAGCAATTGTTTCTATGATCTCGCCAGTTCGATCAGTGGATCGATCATCTACGGCGATGACCTCATAGTTGTCGTAGTCGAGACAGAGTAATCGAGTCAGCGTCGCCTCGATGTCCGCCGCTTCGTTGCAGGCTGGAACGATGATGCTGACCCGCGGGGTGCCACCATGAACATCGCCCCCACGAAAGGGCGGCTTGCGATCCCACTCAGGACGGGAGATATCGGCAATTTTCGGCACACCAAACGCCGCGTCCACGAGACGCCAAAGCCACGCCAGCCCCAGCGTGCAACCTGCAATCCAGTGGAAATAGCTCATTCCGCGGAGACTCCGGCGCCGGGCTCATCCCGCGTTCGTACTACGGGAGCAAAGCGCATGCCGTAAAACAGTGTGGCAGACGAAAGCGCCATGGCGATGACCGGAAGGATGAAGGCGGCTTGAAGCGAATGGCGGTCGGCAACATATCCCATGAGGGTTGGTGAAGGAACGTCGCCTAGAAGATGAAACATGAAAATGTTCACCGCGATAGCGGTGGCACGAATGTGGGAACCGACCGAATTCACCAGGGCCGTATTGAGGGGCGAAGTGTTCAGCAAAAGCAGAAACGCCGCCACGGCGATGGCGGGCACCATCCATGGCCCCTTGCTGAACAAACCGACGATCATCACCGGCACGCCCAAGCCCATGCTGACCGCGGAAACAAAATAGTACGAACCCTTCATCCGGGGCAGCAGGCGGTCGCCAAGCCAGCCCCCAGCTAGAGATGCCAGGATGCCATCGACCACCACGATTTTGCCAAACATCAGGTTCGCCGATTCCAGGGTGTAACCCCGCACGGCAGACAGGAAGGTCGGCATCCATACTTGTATTCCTCCCAGTGAAAACGTCCCGGCGGCCATACCCAGCGTGACTGTCCAGTATGCAGAGTTGCGCGCCAGCCCCAGGAGTGTTCCCCGCTCCGGAGTTTCCTTCTGGGAGTCGAACTGGCCACGTGGCGGTTCCGGAAGAAACCACACCGCTAGCGCCAGCAGGAAGCCGGGAAACGCGGCGATATAAAACGGAAAACGCCATCCCATCGAAGGTCCAAGCTTGCCTCCCAGCAAATAGCCCGCCGCCGTACCGACGGGGATCGCCAGGTAAAAGATACCGAAAATGCGGCCGCGTTTGTTTTCCGCAAAAAGGTCCGCGACAAAGGTGGGCGCGATGGTGACAAACGTCGCCTCACCGACACCCACCAGCGTATGACGGAGCAGCAATTGTCCGTACGTGTGGGTGACCGCCGTGAGTAAAGTCAGCCCGCTCCAGAATACCGCACCCAACACAATGATCAGCTTACGCGAGTACCGATCGGCCAGGGGACCGACAAACGGCGCGGCCACCATGTAAAACAGCAGAAAAGCGCTGGTGAGATACCCAACCTGGGCATTGCTGAGATGAAATTCGCTCTGCACCAGCGGCTGCACCGCAAACAGTACCGACCGGTCAATATAGTTAAGGAAGTTCAGCGCCGTCAGGATGATGAGCGCCGTCCAGGGATAGAGTTTGCGTTCAGTCACTTGGCGAAGGAATATAACACGGCAGGAGGTCGCATTATGAGCCTAGCGCGAAAAGGTGTGCCAACCTGAGAGTTCACCCTCCCCCGGCAGCTTGCCAAAATGAAAATACTATTCATCATGTGCGGCACGGCACTTTCAGGAAAGACGACCGTCGCTAGGCAACTGATCAGCTCTTTGCATTGCGCATACCTAAGCCTTGATGCCATCAACAGCGAGCGACGCTTGTTTGGCGGCGACAGCATTCCTGTCCACCTTAGTCCCCAGCATGGCATCAATTGGAGAACAGCCGCTAAGGTTACGGCAGCGAAACTTCCCCCCGCCCGCCGAGAAA
>Ga0070697_100000214_pt1 | contig 47447 bp, 40 predicted proteins | sample KBSK1501metaG_FD_65475 | JGI IMG/M metagenome (GOLD analysis project Ga0070697, IMG submission 65475) | Corn, switchgrass and miscanthus rhizosphere microbial communities from Kellogg Biological Station, Michigan, USA - KBS K1-50-1 metaG | ecosystem: Host-associated > Plants > Roots >... | reverse complement strand
CGGTCGGCCCGGAAGTGCGGGCCCAGTTCGAATCCCAGTTCGAGTACGGAAACACGTTATTCCGCGAAGTCGAGGAGTCGGACCCGGTCCGCGAGAAGTATCCGCTGCTCTTCCTGACGGCTCGTGCTCCTGGCCATAGCGAGCTACCGAAGAAGACCTTTCTCGACCTGATTGAGGCCAATCGCCGCCAGTTGCTTGCGATCGGAGTTGCGGCGAAGCATATCAGCGCATCGCCGCTGTGTACGGCGTGCCGCACGGATCTGCTGTTTTCGTATCGCGCCGAAAAGGCAGTTACAGGACGCATGATGGCCGTGGCAGGGATTCGGTTGTAATGTCAGGGTTTCAGTCGGAGATGTTCGTGACCCAGAGATTTTCTTGAAAAGACCCGCCCAAGTCGAGTTGTTGCTCGCGTTCCTGTTCGCGTGGCTAGGTGCGCCCCCAGTCTGTATGGCGGGCCGCCCAGTCCAACCCGAACAAATCGATGAGATATTCGCGCGGATTGAATCGACGGGTGCCCCCGGCGCAGCCGTGGTTGTCCTCGAAAATGGGCGTGTAGTCTTTGAGCGTGGTTATGGCGTATCCGATTTGCGTTCGTTTCGGAAAATCGACGCGCACACTAACTTCCGTCTTGCCTCGTGCACCAAGCAGTTCACTGCCATGGCGACCATGCTGCTGGTGCACGATGGCAAGCTGCATTACGAAGAGCGGCTCAGCGACGTATTCCCCGACTCTCCGGACTATGGTAAATCCATCACCATTCGCAATCTTCTGAACCACACCTCCGGACTTCTAGACTATGAAGACCTAATGGTGAAGCCCGCCGCAGACGCACCCAGTGAAACCGTCCCCCAGATCAAGGATGCCGGTGTGCTGGAATTACTAAAGCAACAGCGGACCACAAGATTTCCTCCGAGCACAAAATGGGATTACAGCAATTCCGGTTACGCGGTTCTGGCCATGGTTGTGGGAAAAGTTTCCGGCCAGCCGTTTGGCGATTTTCTTCACGACCGGATCTTCGCACCCCTGAAAATGGATGCGACCGTGGCCTATGAAAAGGGCAAGAACACCGTCTCCAACCGCGCCTACGGTCATACTCACGAAAGCGGCGCCTGGCGCGAAATGGATCAGAGCGCAACGTCGGCGGTCTTGGGCGACGGCGGCGTTTATTCTTCGCTCGGCGATCTGGCCAAGTGGGATCGAGCCCTCGCGCACCACACCTTGTTAAGCGAAACCGAGATGAGACCAGCCATCACTCCGGTGAAAGTTTTCGACGGTAGTGTCCAGGAACCCGATGGCAATTCCGCCGCTTACGGTTTTGGCTGGTTTTTAAATTCGTACAAGAATCATCCGCGCATGTGGCACTACGGCGAAACCGTGGGCTTCCGCACTACCATTCAGCGCTTGGTGGACGACAAGCTCACCATTATCGTGCTCTGCAATCGCGATGACTTGGTTCCGGCAAATCTGGCTCTCAAGGTCGCGGATCTTTTTCTCGCCGCGCAGCATTGAACATTGAGGTTGAAGATTGCAGTAAGATTCCAAGTCTCTGCTCCTTGAGACCGGAAAAGCTCAGTAAAGGTCAGAGAAGTTCAGGACCAGGATAAAGATGCTCATGCCTGAAGTTGTCGACAAGCCCGCCTCCGAAAACTCGAACTCTGAACCCGCCGGCACGCCTTCGGCCGAAGTCTATGCCGTGTACGGTGTCGAACCTGAAATTCAGGCTTATGCCATGGCCAAGTACTCGCGCTCGGCGCTTTCCCTGAAAGAGTCGCTGCGGGAGATCAGTCAGCAAAAGGCAGAGAAATTTCTCAACACGTTCTACTTCCAGTACGGCCATCGCTCCATCGCCGATCTCGCGCACATCGCCCTGGCCATCGAACGCCTGTCCATGCTCGCGGCCATCGCAGTTGCCGACGAGCAGCGATGGGACGGCCAGGAACGTTCCACGCGCTATCAGGATTTCAAAAAGAGCGGCTATTACACTCCCGACTTTGGCGAAGCCCGCGTGGTGGCGGGCGACTCGCCCGCCCTGCTGTCAGCCAATCAGTTGTATCGGGAAACCGTAGACTCTCTGTTCGCGGAATACGAATCACTTTCGGAGAACATGTTCCGCTATCTTGCCGGGCTCACCCCAAAGCCGGTGGAAATGAAGCAGGAGGCCTACGACCGCACATTGCGGGCGCGCGCCTTCGACCTATCTCGGTACCTGCTGCCGCTGGCGGCTAACACTTCAATGGGAGAGATCGTCAACGCGCGCACCCTCGAGAACCAAGTTTCGCACCTGCTCGCGCACACCCACAAAGAAGTCAGGCAATTGGGAGAATTGCTAAAACAAGCGGCGACGTCTCCTGCCTACAACGTGAATCAGGAATCATTGCGGGAATTAGTCGAACAGATTCGCGCGGCTTCACCGGAATTGGGCGAGCGCGCTGCGCAGGAGCTGCTGCGGGAAGTCCGGGTCGCGCCCACGTTGGTGAAATATGCCGACCCCAACCAGTACGAAATCGAGACTCGACGTACGCTGAAGCAGGTCGCGTCCGAGTTGATGGGGGACTTGCCAATCGCCGCGGCCCCGACAGTCGATCTTCTGGAAGAAGAACCGCTGGAGATCGAGTTGGCCTCCACTTTGATTTACGCGCACAGCCATTATTCCTATCGTCAGATTCGCCAGGCTGTGCAGGCCGCGGGTGAGGCCATTCGCCGTGAGGTCATCGACCTGGGGTTGCGCCACCGCGGCCGCCATGACGAAGTGCTGCGAGCTTTCTGCGCCGGACAGCAATTCCGATTCGATATCCTGATGGACATCGGCGGCTTCCGCGACCTGCACCGCCACCGTCGCTGCATTCAAATCGGACAGGAGTTCACCACGAAACATGGCTACGACGCGCCCGAAGAACTGCAAGCTGCCGGAGCACGCGAAAACTACGATGCGGTGATGCAGCGAACCGCGGCTGCCGTTGAGCAGTTGGCGTCGCGTGGTGGAGCGGAGGCGCGGGAAAGCTCACAGTACGCAATCCCCCTGGGCTTTCGCAAGCGGACGCTATTCAAAATGGATTTTGCCGAGGTGGTCTACATTGCAGAGCTGAGGACAGGTCCCGCAGGCCATTTTTCCTATCGCAGGGTTGCTTACGCGATGTATGAAGCGGTGGCGAGGAGATATACGGCACTGGCGAAATATTTGCGAGTGCATGATGTGAGGAAGCCGGTAGATTTGCTGAAGCGGTAGGCGCACGGCACGGGCGATACTAGTCAGGTAGACGAAACGGGAGTTCGTTTTGAACGTATTGAACCCATGGCGATGAGTGAATCCACCCTCCTGATTCCAACCAGCGGCACAGCACAAACCCCAAATCGCGCCCTGCTGGCTGGCATTGCGCTGAGCAGCTTTGCCGCTCTACTGCTTGAACTGGCGCTCACCCGGCTGTTTTCGGTTGTGCTCTTTTACCACTTCGCCTTTCTCGCCATTTCAATCGCCTTGCTCGGACTCGGCGCCGGAGGCGTGTTCGCGCACCTTAGGAAAGACTGGCTGGCTCGCTTCGAGACTCGTGCGCTGGTGGCGCGGCTTTGCGCCCTTAATGCGCTAATTGTGCCGGTCGTTCTGGTGACGGTGCTGCGCATTCCGGTTTCGCTGGAAATTTCGAAGGCGAACTTCCTCCGGCTGACTGCGATTTACCTGGCCTCCGCCGGGCCCTTCTTCGTAACCGGACTGGAATTCTCCGTCGTGTTTGCCCGCCAGGCGAAGCATGTCTCCCCGCTGTATGCTGCCGACCTGGGGGGGGGCGCGCTGGCCTGTCTCGCCATCGTGCCTTTGCTCAATTGGCTGGGCGGCCCCAACACCGTTCTCTTCACCGGGGTGTGTATGGCAGTTGCCGGAATGGTGTGGGCGATGGATGGCAAGGCACGCAACTCTGCCGCCGCCCGAGCCGTCTTCTTGCTCATCTTAATTGCCGTCAACTACTCGGGAAAATTATTCGACATTGTCTATGCCAAAGGAGGGTTTCGGGACGCCGCCTGGGTTGAGTTCGCGCGCTGGAATGCAATCTCGCGGGTGGAAGTAGATCGCCAGGGTGACGCCCGGGCAATCGTGATCGACGCCGACGCCTCCACGTACCTGATGAATGTTGACCTCAAACACTGGCGGGGCACGGAATGGGAGAAGAATCTGATGTCAGCCCCGCCGGCGCTAGCCAATGTGCTGCGCCCTCACGGCGAATACGCCATCATCGGCCCCGGCGGCGGGGTGGATGTAGTGCGCGCCCTGGCTTCCGGCAGCCCGAGCGTCACCGGAATCGAAATCAATCCCATCATAGCCAACACCATCATGCGCGGCCGTTACGCCGACTACGTCTACCACCTCTATGAGCGGCCCGAGGTGCACATCCACGTCACCGATGGCCGCTCCTTTGTGCGCAACGCCAGCCAGCAATTCGACGTCGTGCAGATGACCCTGGTGGACACATGGGCTTCCACCGCGGCCGGCGCATTTGCCCTGAGCGAAAACAGCCTCTACACAGTCGAAGCTTTCCGCGAGTACTTCGAGCATCTCAAGCCCGATGGCATGGTTGCCATCACGCGCTGGGAGTTTCAGCAGCCTCGTGAAGCTCTTCGCGTGGTTTCGGTGGCGATGCAAGCCTTGCATGAGCTGGGGGTTGCGGATACTCGCGGCAACTTCATGGTGGTTTCCGAAGGAGACTTGGACGAGGACGGAATCCCTGTTGCCGTGCTGGCCAAGCGCACTCCCTTTACCCTCGAGGAGCAGGGCCGTGTGCGGGAACATTTGGCGGCCAATCCTGAGCTTTTTCTGTTGTATTCATCGTCGGATCGGGACTTGGTCACGGTGAACGGGCAGGAAGACCACTATCCGGCCACCGCTGATTCGTTTACCCAGCTCATTCAGCTGAACGACCCGCACCGCTTCGCAGCTCGCTATCCGTACGACGTCTCCCCCGTGACCGACAACGCTCCTTTTTTCTTTTTCAACTTGAAGCTCGGCCAGATCCTGCGCCCGGGTTCTCTACAGCAGGGCATGGACTGGAAAGTCAATCTGGGTGTGGCCGTGCTGGGAATGGTTCTGGCCATCTCTGTGCTGGCGGTGCTGGGATTTCTGGTTGTGCCTCTGGTGATGGGCGCTCGAAGTCAGCAACTCCGTCCGGTGCGCCTGCTTTATTTCATCGCCGTCGGCCTGGGATATATTCTGGTTGAGATCGCCTTCATCCAGCGCTTCGTACTGTTTCTTGGACACCCGGTTTACGCACTCACCGTAGTGGTCTTCCTGCTGCTGCTTTCCAGTGGTGCGGGCAGCATGGTTTCCCGCTGGTGGCTGGCCGAGACCCGTCGAATATGGCTGACCCTGGTGCTGATCGCGGGCACCTTGCTGGCGTACGTCGCCATCCTGCCCGGCCTGCTGAACCGCCTGGTTGGCTTGCCCTTGGCCGCCAAACTGCTGGTCAGCGCCGGGCTGTTGGTTCCGCTCGGCCTCGCCATGGGCATGCCGTTCCCGACAGGACTCCGTGCCCTGGCCAATAAGCCCGCGAGTAAATTTCCCGCGCCCCCGGAAAACGAAAGCAGTGGAAATCTGGTGGAGTGGGCCTGGGCCATGAACGCGGCCTCGAGCGTTCTCGGCTCGGTCGTGGCCATCATCATCGCCATCCAGTTCGGACTGAATGCCACCCTGGCATCGGGCGCTGCAGCCTATCTCCTGGCGCTCGCGCTGGTCACAACCCTGCGTCCGGTATCCAAAGTGGCATGAACCGATCGCACGGTCTGCTATTATTCTGGGAATCTAAGCTGTATCCGTGGGTCACGTAGAATGACTTTTCTCGGGAGAATGCTTGCCTAGCCAGAAGCAGCTAAAGTGGTCTGAACTCAAAGTCGGGCTCACAGTGTTGGCTGCCTGCGTCACGCTTGCCGTTCTGATTTTCCTCATGAGCGGTACCGGCGGTTTGTTCGGCACCAAAATTCTACTGAAATCGTATTTCGATAACGCCAACGGCCTGCGCGTGGGCGCGCCCGTGCGGCTCTCGGGCGTGGACATCGGCAACGTCACCAAGATCCGGGTGGTACAGGACCCAAGCAAACAGCTCACCCCGGTCGAAGTCTTGATGAAGGTGAACACCCGATACCGCTTTAGCTTGCGCAAAGATTCGCTGACTCTGCTTTCTACCGCGGGCGTGCTCGGTGAAACTTACATCGACATTAACAGCTCGCAAGCCAAGGGACCACAAGCCTCCGACGGTGACGTTTTGCCCAGCCGCGAGGTTCCGGACTTTTCCGACATGGTACGTTCCGGCCAGAGCACACTGCAGAACATGGACGCGCTGTTGAAGCGTCTGGATCGCATCATCGCATTCGTCGAAAGCGGGCAGGGATCGGTCGGCAAGCTGATTTACGATCCCATGCTCTATAACAGGCTCAATAGCACGGTCAGTGAATTCCAGGGACTCGTAAACCAGGTGGCTCAGGGCAAGGGTACGCTAGGTAAACTTTTTTCTGACGAGGAGTTGTACAACAAGGCCAATGCCACGGTGGACAAGCTGAATTTAGTGATTGACGACCTGAACGCGGGCAAGGGAAGCGCGGGGAAATTCCTCAAGGATCCCACGCTTTATAACAACGCCAACGACACCATCGCCAACGTGAAAAAACTTACCGACGACATCAATGCCGGCAAGGGTGCAATCGGGAAAATGGCGAACGATGAGGAATTTGCCCGCAAACTCCAGAATACTCTCGACAAACTCTCCGCCATCTCCGACCGCTTGGAAGCGGGCGAAGGCACGGCCGGCAGGCTGCTTCGCGATCCCTCGCTCTACACCAATGCGGACCAGATGCTCATCGAAACCCGAGGCTTAGTCAAGTCAATCCGGGAAAACCCCAAGACCTACCTGACCATCCATTTCAAAGTATTTTGATGTTTCTTCCCTAGTGATGTTTCTTGCCTAGGGACGGATCGGAGCCTACCGTAGCGAAGTCGAAGGGACCCTCCAGGCCGAGCGAAGCTTGGCAGTTCTTCTCGCCCCTAACTGTCGTCCCCGCAAATCTAAACCAACCGCGGCTCCGCAGTCGCTTCCGCCTGCTCGTGGGCATGATAACTAGAGCGCACCAACGGCCCCGATTCCACGTGTCGGAAGCCGAATTGTAGCGCTTCCTTTTTCAAATACTGGAATTCTTCTGGCGTATAGAAACGGGAGATAGGCAGATGGTCCAACGAGGGCCGCAAATACTGCCCCACCGTAAGAATATCCACGCCTCGTGACCCCAGATCGCGGAACACGTCCACCAGCTCGGCCGCAGTTTCGCCCAGCCCCGCCATCACGCCAGATTTGGTCACGGTCGCCGGCGCAAGCACCTTCGCGTTTTCCAAAAGCCGCAGGGTGCGCTCGTAACGGGCGCCCGAGCGCGCCGCCCGATAGAGCCGCGGCACCGTCTCGGTGTTGTGGTTCAGAACATCGGGCTGCGCGTCGAGGACAATCTTCAGCGCTTCGTCGAGTCCCTGGAAGTCGGGGATCAAAACTTCAACCCGGCAACCCGGTGACAGCTCGCGGATCTGGCGGATGGTTTCAGCGAAAACACGTGCCCCGCCCAGGTTATCGTCATCGCGATTCACGCTGGTCACGACCGTATGTTTCAGACCGAGTGTAGCCACGGCTTCGGCGACTCGCCGCGGCTCGTCCCAGTCAATCGGTCCAGGTTTGCCCTTGGGCACCGCGCAAAACCCACAACGCCGGGTACAAATATCGCCCAGCAGCATGAACGTGGCCGTGCGCTGGTTCCAGCACTCCCCGATATTGGGACACTGTGCCGACTCGCACACGGTGTGCAGTCCCAGCCCGCGGGCCAGTTTTTTGAGATTGTGAAAGTTCTCGCCTACGGGGGCTTTCGCTCGAAGCCACGCAGGCTTGGCTTGCCGCACCGGAAGCCCGACCGCGATCTGCACCAGTTGGGATGTCGCTGCCATGTCTGGTCCGATTTTACATGCAACCTTCACCTCTGGCGAAACCGGGCTGGGCCGCGGACGCCCTCGCCCGCGAAAAAGCGCCCAGCACAGAACTCAGCCTCGGTGGGCGTCGCGAGAGCGGCCCAGCGCCTCAGGGCCTCAGCGCCTGGGAAAGGGTGCGAAATGTGTGCTGGCCCGATAGTGACTTGGCGGAGCTTCACACACTGCGGAAAAAACTCAGCGGGCTTAAGCCCCGGGGTGGCTCAATTGCCTAACTTTAGCCTTTCCCGAAGCCTGCCCTAGCTTTCCAAATACGCTTCAATCCACTCTTTGATTCGAAAGCGGCGTTCATCCTTGGCGTCGAAGCGGACCCCGAAAGTCTTATTGGGTTTCCGCCAGCTGACCTGTGCCCGAACCCAGATCCGCGGCAACGTCAGTAAGGCGAATGAGACTTCAAGTTCCGTACCAGGGGAAACGTCCTCGGGACTCTTGACGGACATTCCTCCCGTGCTGATCTCCTGGCTGGTGGCGGTAAAGCGCCGGCCGTCGGAAGACACCATGGCGATTTCGGTAATAATCGGGATCCGTATATAGCGACGAAACTCGTGCAGCACCAGCATCTGCGTGGCCCGCACCAGCTTCAGGGCCGCTGGGCGGTCCAGCGGTTCCTGAAAGATGGCATTGACCCCGTACTTGGAAAATCGCATCGCCTCTTGTGCGCTGCCCCCCAGCCCATAGATGACCATGTGGCTGTTCGAAGGCGAGCGGCGCGCTGATTCCATCACTGCCTCAGCTGCCGGGCCCAGATGCAGCACGCAGGCTTCAAACTTTTCTTTCTGCAGCCTTTCGGGCACACCGCCGCTCATGAACACGGCCTCGATCCCGAACTGCTTGAAACAGTCGGACAAAAGTGAACCGGTGGGTTCCTTGATATCGACCAGGGCGACCCGGGCCGAAGTCTTCCTGCCGGGACGCGAAGGCGCGAGCGCGATTCCTGAGGCTTTTTGCATGGCGTTGGGGAATGCCCTACAAGCTACATTCTGTCCTGCAGTTCGGACTTTGGCAAAGGATAAGAAGGACAATGCCCGGCACAAAGGTCTCATTACCCGGAATGAACCGCCGCCTCCCCTTTTGGGCTTGCAAACCCTAAATTTTCCTGGAACTTACGTCACCGGCGATAAGTGGCTCTATCGGCACAATTTACCCATCCGCACGTCCTCAGGAGGCGCTTCAGGAGATGCCCCTCGCAGTGCCGCGCCTAAAATAGAACGGCCCCCGCATCGTAAAATGCGCGGGCCGCCCGGTGGACTGATTGGGATTGACCAAGAGGTGGTCACTCTAACGTGGCCCCTTCGGCGAACTCCGGGTCCCGGCGCTAATTACTCGCCGGGCGCTCCGATCGTTATTCGAACCAGGCTCAGAGCCAAGGTTCGGATCAAGCCTGAATCACCGGTAGTCGTGCGATGGATGTTGTACCCCCAACCCGCCAAAAGCATGCGCATTGGGAGCCCGACAAAGAGCGACCGCCCTAAGTCTCAGCCACCTCACCTGGTCTTTGATTCCCACAACTATTACAGTCAGAACTCGTCATCAGACCACCTCCTTTCCGGTGTAACTGCACATTAGTACGAAATGCTTCGCCGAGTCAACCAGCACGAAAGTGGGGAGTCGGAACAGTAATGAACCCTCACCCTGGTCGTGCAGGGGCGGGACTCCGACCCCTCCCAGGCCGAGCGCAGCTGGGCAGGATTTTGCCCACCGAGACCAGGGGCCTAGCCTGGGCGAAGCCAGGACGGGAGGCATGGGCTCGCGCATCGCCACGGCAATTCCGGGACGGGCCTGGGCTTGTTTGGAGGATGGGAATTGGCGTCTTTCAGATTCGCGAGTGATCGCCAAGCTTTGGAAACAGCTGCAGGGCGCGACTTTGTCAAAGCTTACCAGGCGATGGCGCGTCTGAAGTTATTGACATGGAGCTGCGACCCGGCTTCAAGATCCAGAGAAAGGAATGGAACAGCGCCGGCAATACCTGGAAATGGACTCTGGAAATGAACAATGAAAACACCCAATTAGCTGCGCTCGCGACGACCCGAGGCCTCCTCATTGGACTGCCGGCCGGATACCCCCTAAGTACGTTCTTGACCAAGGTAGATTGGTCAATAGGAAGCTGCGCGGAAGAAAGGCACGAAAAGTCTGCCAGGCAGGCCGGCCTGCCTTGCAGGGCCAGCGAACAATTCCCGCTTACGTTTGTCGTTTCATGCACTTAACTTATGATACGTATATTTGTGTACGTACGTTATGGTGAGTGCAATGTGTTCTACGTGGAACATATCTTCATTTTGCCGGGGCCTTTTTGAGTCTCCACGCTTTCCCTTCCCCGCGGGCCATGGCCCACCGGAATCTACCTGCTTCTCTCCCGCCTTCCTACACTTGAAGTAACCGCAGGTAACCGGACCGATTTGTGCGGCGGATCTTCAGCTTGTCCAGCGGTCAGCCTTTCCAGCGGTAGGCGTTGGGTTGGGGCAGGCCGATGTGGGCCAGCACGCGATAGGCGAATTCGCTCGCCATGGCATCCAAGGTGGTGGGACGGAAGTAGTAGGCAGGGATGAGCGGGAACACGGTGGCGCCGGCGTCGGCAGCACGGTACAGGTTGCGGATGTGGATTTTATTGAGCGGCGTCTCGCGAACGCAGAGCACCAGTGGCCGCTTCTCCTTGAGGCAGACGTCGGCGGCGCGCTCGATCAGTTGTGAAGCGATGCCGTTGGCAATGCGCGCCAGGGTGCCCATGCTGCACGGGATGACGACCATGGCGTCGGCGGGATAAGAGCCGCTGGCAATGTTGGCGCCGATATCGGCATTGGCCTGCTGTTGGATTTTGCGCGACGGCTGGCCCGATTGTTTTTCCGGCTGCCGGCCCGATTGCCGGGAAAGGATTTGGCCGACAAGGTTGTTGCGGCCACGCAGGCCGAGCTCCTCGGCCATCACGCGCAAGGCGCCGTCGGAGGCAATGAAGTTGACGGCTTGGACGCGCTGATCGCGTTCAACCGCCAGCAGCAGTTGCCGCAAAAAAATGGAGCCGCTGGCGCCGGTTGTGGCGACGGTCAGGTTCTGCGGTGAATGGCTGGGCAAATTGGGCTCCGACCAGGAGCCTTGAGCATAGGGAGTGCGGAGCGGAACAGTCAAGAAGCAGTCGTCGGTCGCTAGTCGTTGTCCTTGGCCACACTCGCCACGATTGTGACCGCGGCCTAACGGCCAACGACCAGGGACCAGGGACCAAGGACCAGCGAAACCTATGGCGTCTACCACCAGCTTACGGCTTCGACGCAGTGAGGCGCAGCTGCACGCCCTGGCTGGAGTGGAACGGGAGATCCGGGTTCACGATCCAAACAGCCGGCGTAAATACCTGCGGGACTTTAGCCAGGCTTTTCGTTCTTACGAATCGGTTATCGATCGGCAACAACTCATGGCCTCGGTAAACGCTGCGGACCTTGTTCTGATTGGCGATTACCACGCGCTTCCCGCTTGCCAAAAGTTTGCCGCGAGTCTACTCGAAGAGCGTGCTCATCCAGGCGATCGCCCAGTCGTGTTGGGTGTCGAAGCGATCTTTGCCCGAGACCAGCACATTCTCGACGAGTGGTGGAGGCGGGAGATCGATGAAGAAGAATTGCAGCAACGCATTCGCTTCGATCTCGATTGGGGCTACGATTGGCCGCCCTTCTATGAACTGCTGGTAACCGCGCGCGAGCATAGCGAGGCCATCTATGGGTTGGATTGCATGCCACGAGAGGATCTGCGCAAGATCCGAGCGCGTGATCGCCATGCGGCCCACAAGATGGCCGAGATCCGGCAGCGTCATCCGAACGCAGTCATCATGGTGTTGTTTGGCGAGTCGCACCTGGCGCCGGGGCATCTTCCCCGGATGCTACGTGAGCGGCTGCCAGATGAACGTACGCTCACTGTCCTGCAGAACGTGGACCTGCTTTACTGGCGAGCCGCGGGCGAACGGCAAGAGCGCGTGGAAGCGGTCCGCGTGAGTGATGATGTGGTCTGCATATTCAATTCCACTCCGCTGGAAAAATACGAGAATTACCGGCTTCACTTGAGCCGCTGGGGACGCAGCGACGAGGAAGGCCCCGATCTTGCCCCCACCGTCTACAACCTGATTGACAGCTTGGTGCGATTCCTCAACATCAATCGCTATTCCTCGCACAACGGCACCGAACCAAAGTTTCTGGTTGACCTGATGCCCGAAGTATATCGCCGGGCTTCGGACGCGCGCTTGCGCCAGCTGCTTTCCCGTCACTCGGCGACGGAGGAAGAGACGGAAGCAATGGTGCGTCACGTGGAACAAAGGGGAAGCGTGTACCTGCCGCAGGTGAACGTCTTCTACGTGCGCGAATTCAAGATGACGTATGTAGCGGAAGAAGCTGCGCGCTTTTTGCATCATGCCTGCCGTGGGTTGCCGGCACGCGGCAATGGTCATCCGGGCACGAATGCGAATCGTTTTTACGCTGAGGCTCTGGAATACGCTTTGGGCTATTTCGGATCGCGGGTGCTAAACCCGGCACGCCCAGCCGTTGAAGACGGCGCCAGCCACGAGTTGCACGAGGCCTCGGAGTCGGAGCGGAAGAAGATCGACTCCAGTGCCCAGTTGCTCGGCTACCTGCTGGGCGACGCGCTGTATGAGGCTTATCTGAAGGGGCGAGTCTCCCGGAGTATGGTGCGCCAGTTGTTCCTGGCCCACCTGGAGGAGCCGGGTATCGCAAAAGAAGCGTTTCGAGACATTGCTGCAAGGGTTCGCTGCGATGCTAAGAAGCTGCCCCCGTCGGTGACACGATAGTTGCAACTGCTGCTTAGCCACAGAGGACACGGAGAAGCAGTGAGAGAATCCTAAAATCTCCTTGAGTCTCCGTGTCCTCGATATGGTTAAAGCCTCTGAATCCATCCCGTCTGTGCAAGCCCAGGTGCTAATCTAGACTCGCGCTGGCTGAGTGCTGAGTGCTGACCACTGAGTGCCTCTTTGAACGCCGACTCCATCCGCAAACTGTTCGAGCAGGTCCGCCGGGGCACGCTATCCCCTGATGAGGCCGTTGACCGCCTACGGCATTTGCCATTCGAAAATCTGGGATTCGCCAAACTGGATCACCATCGCGCGCTGCGCAACGGGATGCCGGAGGTGATCTTCGGGCAGGGCAAGACTCCGGCGCAAATAGCGTCCATCTTCTCCCGGCTGGCCCGGCACGGTGGAAACATTCTGGCTACCCGTGCGGGTGAAGAACAGTTTGCCGCGGTACAAAAGAGAATCCCCACGGCCGAGTATCGGGCGCTGGCGCGGTCGATTGTTCTGCAGCGCGACAGGGAGAAATACGGCAAGGGGGTCATCGCCGTGGTTTCTGCCGGCACCAGCGACATCCCAGTTGCGGAGGAAGCTGTGGTGACGGCGGAAATGATGGGCAATGACGTCGAGCACCTTTACGACGTGGGCGTGGCGGGTATCCATCGTCTGATGGCGAATCGCGCATCGCTAACGCGGGCGCGAGTGGTGATCGTTTGCGCCGGAATGGAAGGCGCGCTGCCCAGTGTAGTGGGCGGCCTGGTCGGGGTGCCGGTGATCGCGGTGCCGACTAGCGTGGGCTACGGCGCGGCGTTCAAGGGGCTGGCAGCACTTTTGGGAATGATGAATTCCTGCGCTTCGAATGTGAGCGTGGTGAATATTGATAATGGATTTGGGGCCGGGTACGTGGCGGCGTTGATTAACCGGCTGTAAGACGATTGCCAAGCAGGACTGCCAAGCTGCGCTTTGCCTGCACGGGTCGGAGACCGGTCCCTGGGCGCCGGCTTGGCTGTCGCTAGCCAGCTCACCCTGCACCGTAGGCCTGCTATCCGGTTCTTGTTCATGGGTTCGCGCTTTTGATCCACGCCGCTTTCAGCCCCCGCCTTGCGACCACGCTCTTGCGCTTCTCTAGCTCTTCACCTCCACCAGGTTGAGCCGAGGACTTTCACCCCCGAGTTGTCCAACATGTTCGGCACACTGGAAAAAAAGCACGGCCGAAGCCGTGCCCCTCCTCCGATTCGACCTCTAACTCTCTTACGAGCCTTTGACTACTTCCAGGTTGTTCTGCACGCTGAACACGCCAAATACCTGGCTCGCCCTGATGCCGGCGACCTGCTTGTCCATCGCGCTGGCAACCGTGCCGTAGAGGCTCAACTTGCCATTGTCTACCACGATGCGGATGGGCTTCGCCGGGTCGCTGGCGTAGCGGCTCAGCACTGGGTCGCGGTAGATGGCGCGCATGGCGTCGATCCGAATGCGGTCATCGAAACCTGATACCGGAGCAACCTTGATGTTGTCCACCACTTCCTTGACGCCTGGCACGTTGTTTACCAACGACAGGGCGGAGTCGCGGCCGACGTCGGTGCGAGTTTCTCCGTTCAGAGTGGCGACGCCGTCTTTCACAGAGACGTCGACAAAGTTGAACTGATTGTCGTAGCCGATGCGGTCGTAGTGCAGCTTGCGCTCGAGTTTCGCCGCCAGTTCTGCGTCAGGCGCGGTGGTGCTGACCGTAACTTGGTTTCGTACGCCCTGGACTTTATCCAGCTTTCGCACTTTCTTGGCGGCGTCCAACTTTTGCTGGTACAGGCCCACGGTGCCGGAGAGGGTGACAATGCCGTCTTCCGCGCTCGCCTGCAGGTTGCGGTATTCGTTCCTTTTCGCCAACTGCTGCATGACCATGGTCCGGATGTCGCTGTCGTAGCGGGCGCTCGAAGTCTGCGCGGCGAGACCGGCGCTGAGAATACCCACCATGAGAAATGAGGCCGCAGCTCTGAGAATGCTCTTCATGTCGTTCTCCTATTCTAACCTTTTAACCAGTTAGTTAATTGTTTGGATGCGGACGTTTGCGGCGGAGATGTACGGGCAGAGAAAGGACCAGTCCTCGTCCGCGAAGGTGCGCACAGGATTCTTCAACGGCGCTGACGCCCAGTTTCGAATGACGCCAACAGGCGGAGGACATTGTTCCGCTTGACAGTAGTCGTGATAACGACTACATTGGCTGGGTGGTTAAAAGCGTTCAGGCCGAGATTCAGCAGACCAAGCCTTTCGGCACGCTGGAAGATGAAGTTGTGGTATCGCTGCAACGCACCGCCGACCAGTTGCACGGGCGTTTTAGCGACATGCTGAAGCCGCATGGGCTGTCGCCTACCCAATACAACGCCTTGCGCATCCTGCGTGGTGCCGGGGACGCGGGATGGGCGTGCAGCGAGATTGCTGAGCGCATGATCAAGCGCGATCCCGACGTCACCCGGCTGGTAGACCGCCTGGAGCGCCGTGGGCTGGTGGCGCGCAGCCGAGAAGCTAGCGACCGACGGGTCATTACCACCCGCATCACTCCGGCGGGCCTGGAGCTCCTGGGAGCCCTGGATCGGCCGACCGAGGAGTTCAACCGCAGGCTGTTGGGACACTTGGGCGAACAACAATTACGGATCTTGATCAAGCTGCTGGCGTCGGCGCGGGAGCCGGAACAATAATTTTGTTAATATTTTGTCGTTATCACGACATCTGTTGTATAGGCTTCAAAAAGGAGCACCAAGCATGAGTATCCTACGGCAACCGAAGTAGCGATGAAGACCATTTCAACCAGGAGGTTCGGTAGCTTCTAGGAACGGCCGTTCCCTTCCAATTCTGGAACGTCGTGACTGACGAATGGTTCAAGGATGAGACATTTCCAGGTTGCGGTGCACGCCCCTGGACAAGGTGGGGAACGAGGTACGCATGCACGAATTTGCCCGAGGACGGGGAGATCGTCGTATACTGCGGCGGCCTGACGTGTCCGCAGAGACGAATGGCGGCGGAGAAACTGGCGAAGCTGGGCTACGAAAACGTTCGCGCTGACGAGGGTGGGCTGGAAGGTGCTGGCTTTGCCGTTGAGAAGGCGTAACGTACCGCGTTCTTGCAAACAGAGAGCCCGGCCGGCCCTCTGAGTATTTCCAGGAGTAAGCCACTCGACCAAAGAGAAAGGTTCTGGAGGAATCTCATGAGCAACGGTTCGAATCAGTCCTGGGGGATTACGGTTTTGCGAATCGTGGTGGGCATCGTGTTTCTGGCGCACGGCGCGCAGAAGGTTTTCATGTTCGGACATCACGGTGTGACCGGAATGCTAGGCTCGATGGGCATTCCGCTGCCCAGCGTGATGTCGGTGGTGCTGATGGCGGTTGAGTTCCTGGGCGGCGCGGCCCTGGTGCTGGGATTGTTAACTCGTTGGGCCGCGGCGCTCAACGGTTTTGACATGGTGGTGGCGATTCTCGCGGTTCATCTCAAGAACGGATTTTTCAACCCCATGGGTTTCGAGTATCCGCTGACTTTGCTGGCGGCTTGCATTGCGTTGACCGTGATCGGACCGGGAGCAGGTTCGGTGGACGGAGCGCTGGCGAAACGGGAGTAAGCCGGATTCACACTCAGGGCTGACAGACGCCGAGGTCTTTGCTGATTGTTTTTGTTTCCCAGACAAGCGTTTTGCCTGCGTCCTGCCGCTTGATCTTTTTGCCCTGCAAGGTCATCCGATCGCCCGGCTTGACGCCTGCCGTGTTGCCGGAGAGCGTGTACAAGCGTTTGTTTTTGTCGTCTGTCACACTCATCCCGTTCTCTCCCGAGTTGACACACCCGGTAATCGTTCGCTTTTCAGACGATTTGTGAATGATCACAACGGTTACGATCACCACGCAACCACCCCAACGATTGCCGCCACAATCGCGCCGCCTGAGGGATATCCTTTTGCCTCAGCCGGCTTGGCGAGGACCACACTGAGAACGACAATCAGAACTCCGCGCCAGGGGTGTCTTGAGATCACATTGTCCTCCTTTACCTGAGATCCTCGGTTTCTAGGCGCTCAGTTCTACAGGGATGAGAAAATCGAGGCAGGTCACCCGGGAAAAATGACCACCCGGGCCAGCTCTTTCACTTCCACCATGCGCGCCTAAACTAACAATAGAGTCAAGAAGAGCCATTCACCTTAAACGATAGTCGGAATTCGATTGTCGAGCTCCGGTGCGACCGACAACGTATACCTGACCGCCACTGAATGCAATGGTTCGTAAGGTTACCTCGTTGTTCCCAATCGACGAATTCTGGGCCGAGCACGGAAAGTCCTTCCCGCCCCCGGTTCGGCGTTTCAGGCGTCCCCGCGGGACTTCACTTCCTTTGCGCCTTTCCCGCGGTTTTGCGCTTCTGCTTGGTTTTCCCGTCGAATACCCGGGCAAAAATCTTGTCGACATTCCTCAGCTGACGTTTCAAATCGAAGGCTCGCTCAATCTGCTGGCGTGGAACCCGGCTGGTGATGCCTTTGTCCTTTAACACTAGTTCCCTGAAGTTCAGACCTTCCTTCCAGGCGCGCATAGCGTGGCTTTGCACTGCGCGGTAAGCTTCCTCGCGCGAAACTCCGTGCTCCACCAGGTCGAGCAGAAGCTGGCCGCTGAACACCAGGCCGCCCGTGCTTTCCAGATTGGATTTCATGCGTTCCGGGTAGACGAACATGGTGTCGAGCACGTTGGTAGTTTTTTGCAGCATGTAATCCACCAGGGTGGTGGAATCGGGGATGATGATGCGTTCCACGGACGAGTGTGAAATATCGCGCTCGTGCCACAGAGCGACGTTTTCAAAGGCCGCCTGTGCGTTCGAGCGCACTACCCGGGCCAAGCCGCTGATCTGCTCCAGGGTAATCGGGTTGCGTTTGTGGGGCATGGCGGACGAACCCTTCTGCTTTTCGCTGAAGAACTCTTCCACCTCGCGTACTTCGGTGCGCTGCAGGTGCCGGAGTTCGGTGGCGATCTTGTCCAGGGTGCTGGCAAGGACCGCCAGGGTGGCGAGATAGGCAGCGTGACGATCACGCTGAATCACCTGGGATGAGATAGCGGCGGCTTTCAATCCCAGCTGCTTGCACATGCTCTCTTCCAGCTCCGGGCTCAGGTGGGCGAACGTGCCAACCGCTCCGGAAAATTTCCCCACCCGCATGTCTTCGGCGGCGCTGCAAAAGCGCGCGATATTGCGCTGGGTTTCGGAGTACCAATTAGCCAGCTTGAACCCAAAGGTGATGGGCTCGGCGTGGATGCCGTGGGTGCGCCCGATCATGGGCGTATCTTTAAACTCCCAGGCGCGACGTTCCAGCACAACGGAAAGTTTTTCCAGGTCGGAGGCAATGATGGCGGAAGCCTGCTGGATGAGCAGGGCCTGGGAGGTGTCAACTACGTCGTTCGATGTCAGGCCGTAATGAAACCAGCGCGCGTGCGGGCCGACGATCTCAGCCACGGCGGTGGTGAAGGCGATGACGTCGTGGCGAACTTCAGCTTCGATTTCCGCAATTCTGTTGATGTTGAAGTCGGCGCGCTCGCGAATGGCGCGGGCGGCGTCTTTGGGCACCATGCCGGCTTCAGCCAGAGTTTCTGTGGCGGCTACCTCGACGGCGAGCCAGGTGCGGAAGCGATTCTCGTCGCTCCAGATGCGGCCCATGTTGGGACGGGTGTAGCGTGGGATCACCGTGGTCTCCCTGATGTTTATGAGAAGTGCGGGACAAGGGATTGTAAATGGACGCAGGGTTGGTCGCCAGTCAGCGGGCTCACTGCTGGTGGGTCAGTCGAAAAAGCGCTCCGCTGCCATCTGCCGAGCTTCGCTCGGCTGGGCGGGGGAACACCCACCCATACGTGGCCCGTCTAGATCGCCTACGCCATGGCGATGACGTCAATCTCGACCAGAACATCCTTGGGTAGGCGGGCAACTTCGACGGTGGACCTTGCAGGCGGCGCGACGTTGAAATATCGTCCGTAGACTTCGTTCATGGCGGTGAAGTCTCCCATGTTCTTAAGAAAGACGGTAGTGCGCACCGCTTTCTTAAGGCCGCTGCCGGCCGCAGTGAGGATCGCAGACAGGTTCTTGAGAACGCGCTCGGTCTGCGCGGCTACGTCTCCGCTGATGACCTGCTGGTTCGAGGGATCAATGGCCACCTGCCCGGAGACGAAGACGAATCCGTTTGCCCGGATCGCCTGGGAATAAGGGCCTATTGCCTGCGGGCCTTCTTTTGTGGCAATGACGTCGCGCATGAAACCTCCAAAATCAGTGATCAGAATTAATGCAGACGAACGCCGTTCGAGTCAACTCCTCTCGTGAGAACGGAAGATAAAATCATAGTCAGTTTATGGTTGTCAGTTCCCCTTGGTTCTTGTTGGTTGTTGCTGATGACCGACGACTAGATCTTCTGCAATCTTTGCACATCGTGTACGCCGGGAATCTTGCGGACGCCGTTAACGATGTTCTCCAAGTGCTTCAAGTCGGCGATATCGAGGACGATATCGACGTTCGCCTGGCCATTGCTGGTGCGGGCTTCGATGTTGCGGATGTTGGTTTTAGTATCGCTAATCACAGCCGTGATCTGCTTCAACATGCCGAAGCGATCGTCGCAGGAGACGGTGAGTTTTACCGGGTAGGCGCTGGGCGTTCCGTCATCGCGCGCCCACTCGACATCGATTTTTCGTTCCGGCTCATACATCAGGTTGACAACGTTGGGACAACTGAGCGCATGAACTGCGACGCCTTTACCGCGAGTAACGTAGCCGACGATCGATTCGCCGCGAATCGGGTTGCAACAGCGAGCGCGGTAGACCAGCAGGTCGCCTTGTCCGGTTACGCGAATGGCGTTGTTGTTCTGGTCGCCGCCGAAGACACGCCGCACCACGCTGGCGAGTCCACTGGACTTTTCTTTTTCTTCTTCGGCGACGGGTTCGCTGGCCGCCGGCGCCAGGCGCCCCAATATCTGCCGCGCCGAGAATTTGCCGTAGCCGATACCCGCCATGAGATCGTCGGCCCGGCCTACGCCGTAGTCGGCCGCAATCTTCAGTAGTTCCTCGTCCTTGATTTCCTTCAGCGACACGCGGTATTTGCGCGCCTCTTTCTCAATTAGTTTGCGGCCGATTTCAATCGCGCGCTCACGCTGGTGCAGGTTGAGCCAGTGCTTGATCTTGTTGCGGGCGCGAGAAGATTTGGCGATAGCCAGCCAATCGCGGCTGGGCTTATGTCCGGTCTGGGTGAGGATCTCGACGATGTCGCCGCTGTGCAGTTTGAAGCGCAGGGGAACCATGCGTCCATTCACCTTGGCGCCCACGCAACTGTGCCCTACCTCGGTGTGCACGGAATAGGCGAAGTCAATGGGGGAGGAATCGCGGGGTAGAACTACTACCTTGCCCTTGGGAGTAAAGGTGTAGACCTCTTCCGGATAAAGATCGATCTTGAGCGTGGAAAGAAACTCGCTGGGATCGGAGACGTCGCGTTGCCACTCCACCACCTGGCGGAGCCAGGCCAGGCGCTGCTCGTCTTGCGCTGAGACCGGACCATCTTTGTATTTCCAGTGCGCGGCGATGCCCTCTTCGGCCATTTTGTGCATTTCTTCGGTGCGGATTTGCACTTCGAAAGGCATGCCCTCTTCCGAGATCACCGAGGTGTGCAGCGATTGGTAAAAGTTCGGACGGGGCATGGCGATGAAATCTTTGATCCGGCCGGGGACGGGGCGCCACAGGTTGTGGATGATTCCCAGCACGGCATAGCAATCCTGAACCGATTTCGTGATCACGCGCATGGCATACAGGTCGTACACCTGTTCGACTGCAATGTGCTGGCGTTGCAGTTTTTTGTGAATGCTGTACAGGCGCTTGATGCGGCTTTCGACCGTCGCGGTGATTCCTGCCTCTTTGAGCTTGTCGCGGAATATCTGCTCGACATGGGCGAGGAAAGCTTCGCCGGGCTTGCGCCGCACCTCGACGGCATCGTGGACCTGCTGATATCCAATGGGATCGACGTAGCGGAAGCCGAGGTCTTCCAGTTCGCCGCGAATCTTTCCCATACCCAGGCGGTGGGCGATGGAGGCATAAATGTCGAGCGTTTCGCGGGCAATCTTCTGCTGGCGCTCGGGCGGCAGATGTTCCAGGGTGCGCATGTTGTGCAAACGGTCGGCCAGCTTGATGAGCACGACGCGAATGTCATCCACCATGGCCAGCATCATCTTGCGCAGGTTTTCGGCTTGCTGTTCTTCCCGCGTAGCGAAATCGATGGCGCTGATCTTGGTGACGCCCTCTACGATATGCGCTACCTGCTCGCCGAATTCCTTGCGGATGTCGACGACCGTGACTGAGGTGTCTTCCACGGAGTCGTGCAACAAACCGGCGGCAATGGCGACCGGATCCATTTTCATCTCGGCGAGAACCAGGGCTACTTCCAGAGGATGAATCAGGTAGGGTTCGCCCGAGGCTCGGCTTTGTCCGGCGTGGTGTTTTTGAGAAAACTCGTAGGCCTTGCGGATGAGTTCCAGATCGTCGTTGGGCCGGTTGGCCCGCATTCTGCGCATCAGCTCACGGAACTTGGTTACCGTGAGAACATTGGTCGCGAACTGTTGGCGCAGGGTCGCCATAATGGATTATAGCGTGCTAAGAAGCGGTCAGAGCCGGTAGGGAGCAGCCGATGGGTTATGCACTGCCGCGTCCGCGACCTGCTAGAGTTAAGGGCGCAATGACTTCGTCTCGCGTGCTCGTCAGTGGAGCTTCCGGACCGATCGGTGCAGCTCTTCTGCCATCTCTAAAAGCGCGCGGATGCGCGGTCACACGTTTGGTTCGCGTCGCGGCAACCGGCGCCGATCAGATCACGTGGAACCCAGCCCAGCCCTTGTCGCCAGATTCTGTTTCGGGCTTCGATGCGGTCATTCACCTGGCGGGAGAATCGATCGTCGGCCGCTGGACCGAAGCCAAAAGGCGACGCATCCTCGACAGCCGCACACAGGGCACGGGGCATCTGGCGGAAGCGCTGGCCAAAACGGCGCCGCGCCCGCGGGTGTTCATCTCGGCTTCCGCGGTGGGTTATTACGGCAATCGCGGTGACGAAATCCTGGGAGAACAGAGCCCCTTGGGGGGCGGATTTCTTGCCGAGGTGTGCCGCCAGTGGGAGGCTGCCGCCCGGCCCGCGGCGGCGGCTGGAATTCGCACTGTACAAATGCGCATTGGAGTGGTGATGAGTGCGGATGGCGGCGCTTTGCAGAAAATGCTTCTTCCGTTCCGACTCAGTCTGGGCGGGCGGCTGGGCAACGGCCGCCAGTGGTGGAGCTGGGTGTCAGTAGATGACGTCGCAGGCGCAATTCACCATGTGCTGAATCACGAATCGCTGCAAGGTCCGGTCAACACGGTCGCACCGAATCAGGTAACCAACGCAGAATTCACCAAAACCCTGGCAGCTGTTCTTAAGCGCCCGGCGATCTTTCCCGTGCCCGACTTCCTTTTACGGCTGCTCTTTGGAGAGATGGGCGATGAACTCTTCCTCGCCAGCCAGCGCGTGGAGCCGGCCAAACTCACCGCAAGTGGATATCAGTTCCGGCATCCGGAGCTGAGAAAGGCGTTGGAAGAGATTCTCAAGCGGTAAGCTAGATCACGCCAAATCTGAGATCTTAAGAATCGCCTGGTGCTGCACCCTCGCCTCATCTCCGAAGCCAGCCAGCCAAACCACGTCAGGCTCGCGGCGGAACCAGGTCATCTGGCGCTTGGCGTAGTTTCGGTGCGCTTGTTGAGCGGCTTGCACCGCGCTTTCGAGATTGATCCCGCCGCGCAGCAGCAGTAAGGCCTGCTTGTAGCCGAGGGCAGCCAGGGGACGCGCTGTCTCGCCATGCTTTGCCAACAGAGTTCGCGTTTCCTCCACCAGACCGCTCTCGAACATACGATCTGCGCGCTGGTTGATTCGCTGATACAGCGCGTTGCGGTCAGGGTCGAGACCTATCCGCACAATGCGGAAACCGTGTAAGGGAGTGCGTCCCTGCTGCCACATTTCGGTCATTTTCGTCCGCGAGGCCAGGCAGATTTCGATAGCGCGCACCAGCTTGGATATGTCGTTAGCGTGAATCTTGGCCGCGGCAGCGGGGTCCAAGCGGCTCAAGATCCGGTGCAGATGGGGCGAGCCTTTCTCTGCGGCGCGCTGGCGCAAACGCTCGCGCAGTTCTTCCGAACGCTGCGGACCACCGAAGAGGCCCTCCAGCAGCGCGCGGAGATACAGTCCGGTGCCGCCGACCACAATCGGCAGTGCTTCCCGCGACTTGATCTGTCGCAGCACTTCGCGGGCCTGGCGCGCATATTCACCGGCCGTGATGTAGCCGGCGGGGTCGACGAAATCGAGCAGATGGTGAGGCGCGCTGGCGCGCTCAGCGGGGGTCGGTTTCGCTGTGCCGATCTCGAACTCGCGGTACATGGCGACCGAATCGCAGTTCACGATCTCGCCCCGGAAGCGCGCCGCCAGCGCGAGCGAGAGCGCCGTCTTCCCGCTTCCCGTTGGGCCGAGGACCACAACCAGCAGGGGTTCGGAAGACACGGTTAGCAGCCACCCCAGGCGAGAATCGGAATCAGCGCACCCATGATTCGAAGACCTGCACCTTCCAGCTGAAAATGTGGCGTTTGCTGGGCCGTCGTGCGGGTGGCTGATCGGGTTGCGGCGGCGGGCTGGCTACGGGCATCGGAATATTGTAGCGCCGGTCGATGTGGGCGCGACCGTTCCTCTCGCGCGGGGCTGGCAATCAGTTTTCCCGGCGGCGCTGATGAAGTGCTCCGGGCCTTGCTCCATCGGGATTGGGTTTCAGATCGAAGGCGTCATGGCCGAAACCTAGTGATTGCCGCTCCGCAACGAGCGGGACGCTCGCGCCGACATTTCGGCACAAAAATTCGCAAATGCTAAACTTCGTGCTGCCGTGCCAATACCACACAGCGGTTCCGCGGGGAAAATCGTGCGTTTCGGAGTGTTCGCGGTGGATCTCTCAGCGGGAGAACTACGCAAAAACGGCGTCCGCATACGGTTACAGGAACAGCCTTTCCAGGTGCTCGTTTTCTTTTTGGAACGCCCCGGAGAGGTGGTCACGCGAGAGGAACTTCGCCAGAAGTTGTGGCCCGCCGACACCTTTGTCGATTTCGACCACAGCTTGAATACCGCCGTCAACAAGCTGCGCGAGGCGCTGGGAGACTCCGCATCCCGCCCGCGTTACGTGGAGACACTGGCGCGGCGGGGATACCGGTTTCTGGCTCCGGTGGAAGGGGAGGCGAACTCGTTGGCCGCGGACTCTGCCATAGTGGCGCCGGCGGCCGTGGCCCCGGTCACGAGCCTGCATGGCGATCTGGCCGTGCCCTTGCCGGATCGAGGTGTCATCCGAGGCCTCTTTGGGCTAATTCAGATCATGTATCTGTGCTTTTATGTGATTGCGCTATTTCGTTTGACCGAGATCGACCGGGTGACAAGCACGTTCTTGCCCGGGTGGGGGTCACTTGCCATTTTCGCCACCGTGCTGGTCACGGCCGGGGTGGGCATCCCGCTGCGCTTTTATCTGCTCTCGGCGGCGGCTTTCGATCATCAGCGGATCGGTGAAAAGTTCCAACGGATATTTCTGGCGATCCTGGTGATGGACCAGTTGTGGGCAATCGCCCCATTTCTTCTAGCCAACAAGATCGGATTTGGGGCGGCATTCGCGGCGGCGGCGGCGCTTCTTTACGTGCCGTTCTCGGAGCGGACGCTGCTGCGGATGGCGTATCCGTGGCCCGAGTCGTGAGCGCGGTGGTGCGAGTCTGTTCGCAAACGCCTCTTTCGCCCTTTTAGGGCTCGACCTCTTCTACTCGGCCCTCCCGATTACGCTGTGATCTGCATTCAGGCGCCGCTTTCGCGGCTGAATGCGCTTGCGAATTGCTGACAATTCGGGAACCTTGCTCACGAAAGTTACGTAACACCGTCTGAAACCGAGGCAGGCGTGTATCGGCCCGGTTTGGAGGCAGGTTATGCACCGAATTGCATCCATGATTTTGGGTCTGTGCCTGGCGGCGGCCATACCGTTGGCCGGGGCGGAACAGTGGTCAAAGACTTTTGCCCTCAGCGGAAAGCCCGACCTGCGGGTGACGACCTCCGATGCCAACATCCGCGTGGATACCTGGGACCAGAACACCATCGAAGCCCGAGTCACAGCGGAAGGCTGGAAGATCGGCGAAGGTGGCGTCAAAGTGGTGGATCATCAGACGGGGGACTCCGTCGAACTGGAGGTCCGCCTTCCGCGCAACGTTTGCATTGTCTGTCTTCACTCGACCAGCCACCGGGTAGATGTTGAAGTCCACATGCCTCGCGAAGGACGGGTGAATCTGCATAGCAGCGATGGTTCCATCCGGCTGGCCAATTTCAAGGGCGACATGGATCTGCAATCGAGCGATGGCGCTATGGAAGTTGAGGGGGTAGACGGTGCGCTCAAGGCACACGCGAGCGACGGCCACATCAAGACAGCGGGGCGATTCGACTCGCTGCAACTCAGCAGCAGTGACGGCCGCCTTGAAGTGCGTGCGCTAAGCGGATCCACCATCAGTTCGAGTTGGGATGTTCATTCCGGCGACGGAAACGTCACGCTGCAGTTGCCGGAGGCTTTTGCCGCCGATGTGGATTTGCATACGGGCGACGGCCACATTAGTTTGGACCTGCCCGTCAGCCTGGAAGGACGGCTGGGACGCAACAATATTCGTGGCAAGCTCAACGGCGGCGGGAACCTGCTTACGATTCATACCGGGGATGGCTCGATTCACCTGGACAAGTCGTAGACACAGGAGATACGGAGATTGCAGATTTTGATTTCAGATTCTAGATTTCAGAGTCGAACCACAAGGGGCTCATCCTGTACCACCTACAATCTGAAACCCTCAATCTGAAATCGCCCCAGGTGGGTCGCTTCGCCGAGGGAGACTCATGCTTCGAATCGCATTGATGCTCATCATTCTGTTGCCACTTCTCGCTGCCCCAATTGCCTATTCACAGAGCGCCTCGACGGGGCACCAATCCGTCCTCGATGTCAATTCCATGGACCCCAGCGTGGATCCTTGCGCGGACTTTTTCACGTACTCGTGCGGAGGCTGGCTCAAGAAGAATCCCATTCCACCCGACAAGACGGGCTGGGGCCTCTCGTCCAAGCTCGCGGATGACAACCGAGTGCTGCTGCGCGAAATTCTGGAAGAAGCGGCGGCACCCGCGCCGGAGAAGGATCCGGTCAAACAAAAGATCGGGGACTATTACACCGCCTGCATGGATGAAAGCGCCATTGATGCGGCAGGGACGGCAGTGCTGAAGACGGAGTTGGATCGCATCGGTCGAATGCATTCCAAGCGAGACATTGCCAGCCTAGTCGCCCGCATGCCCAACCGGGGCTCCCTGTTCGACCTCCAATCCGATCAGGACTTCAAGGATTCCACCCAAGTCATTGCGGAAGTGGACCAGGACGGGCTCGGCCTTCCGGATCGCGACTACTACGTGAAGACTGATCCGAAATCAGTCGAACTTCGCCAAGCCTACCTGGCTCATGTGCAAAAAATGTTCGAACTGCTGGGTGACGCGCCGGGCGTTGTCACAACCGAAGCGCAAGCCGTGATGCGGATTGAAACGGCACTGGCCAACGGATCGCTCACCCAGGTAGAGCGTCGCAATCCCAAACTGCTTTATCACAAGATGACGCGGAAGCAACTGGAAGCGCTTAGTCCGTCCTTCCATTGGAAGCAATATTTTTCCGGAACCGGCCAGTCTGGGCTGCGCAGTTTGAATGTGACCGCGCCGGAATTCTTCAAAGCCATGCATGCGCTTCTCCAGAAAGAAGACCTGGAAAGCTGGAAGGCTTACCTCCGGTGGCATGTGGTCCATGCCAATGCGCCTTATCTGTCCTCGGCCTTCTTGAACGCCGACTTCGAGTTCTTTGGGAAGACTCTGTCAGGAGCACAGGAACTCGAGCCGCGCTGGAAGCGTTGCGTGAACTATGCGGACAACGACCTGGGCGAGGCATTGGGACAGGCTTACGCGCAGCGGGCTTTTCCCCCAGAGGCCAAACAACGCGCCCAGGAAATGGTGAAGGAAATCGAGCAAGCCATGGAGCATGACATCGAAGGCCTTTCCTGGATGTCGCCGGAGACCAAGCAGAAAGCGCTGGAGAAATTGCATACCGTGGCCAACAAGATCGGCTATCCCGACAAGTGGCGCGACTATAGGGCGCTGACGATTGCGCGCGATGACGAGCTGGGCAACGTGCTGCGTGCCCGTGACTTCGAGTTTCACCGCCAGCTGGCGAAGATTGGCAAGCCCGTGGACCGGGGCGAATGGAGCATGACGCCGCCCACGGTGAACGCGTACTACAGTCCTCAACTAAACGACATAAATTTTCCAGCGGGGATTCTGCAGCCGCCGTTCTTCGATCCCAAAGCGGACGACGCTCCGAATTACGGCGATATGGGCGCTACCATTGGCCACGAGCTCACTCACGGTTTCGACGATGAAGGCCGGCAATTCGACGCGCAAGGCAATCTGCGCGATTGGTGGACGCCCGAGGACGGAAAACGATTTGAGCAGCGTGCCAGTTGCATTTCCGACCAGTATTCGCAATATGTCGCCGTGGATGACATCAAGGTCAACGGCCAGCTGACGATGGGTGAGAATGTGGCTGATCTGGGCGGACTGGTGCTCGCTTACATGGCGTGGCAAAATCAAACTGGCGGCAAGAAGCTGGATCCGATCGATGGCTTCACTCCGGAGCAGCGCTTCTTCATCGGGTACGGGCAGGGCTGGTGTGCTGAGACCCGCGACGAGACCAAACGCATGTATGCCACCATCGACCCGCACTCGCCGGACAAATATCGGGCGAATGGAGTAGTTTCCGATACTCCGGAATTTCAGCAGGCGTTTCAGTGCAAGGCCGGTTCGGCGATGGTGAGGGAGAACAGATGCCGGGTGTGGTGAAACTAGTCGTCGGTCTTTAGGCTTCAGCGACAGTCGGCGGCTGAAAGTTTGCGCAAGACTGATGACTGCCCTACTGTATTTCCGACTTGTCCGGGTTGTAGTAGAAATGGAAGCGTAGGGCCAGATACTGGCCGCCGAATTCGTTGGGAAGGGGCGGAAAGGGTTTAGAGGCAGTGATCCCGCCATAGGCAGCGCGATCCAGCGCAACATCTCCTGAGGTGCCGACGATCTGCAGGCCTGCGACCTGGCCGTTTTTCAGGATGGCAAACTCAATCGAAACTTTTCCCTTTTTCATGAGCGGTGCGCGGGCCGACTCGGGGATGATGCGATACCAGTTTTCACGCACATCGTGCAGTACGCGGGCGAGGTAGGGACCGAAGTCCACGCCCATGGTGTCGCTCAGCACGTCTAGCGGTCCGATGGCTTCGCCGGCTTGCTTGCCCTGGCCTAAGCCGTAGTCGCCGCTATCCCCACCATATCCGCCACGATTGGTGATGGCGGCCCGAGCCGCCTGCTCGATGGCCGATCCGGGTGACACTGCTCCGGTGCTAAAGGTTGGTTTGGGCGCGCCCGTGGGCGGAGTCTGGAGGCGGGACACCTGGTTCTGCGGCGGCGGCGGCTGAAGCGATGCCTGTTCCTGCGGCGCCGGCGGATTCTGCTCCGCGGCCGGGGCGGGTGGCGCGGGCTGCTGCGATTGCGCTGGGGAGCCGCTGGGTCCGGGCCTTCCGGGACGGGCACTGTCCAGAATCTTCTTCAGTTCCTTGCGATCCAGTTGCGGCGCCTTGGATTGCGCAACCCGGTCTTTGTCCGAGATGTTGTTGGTTTTTGGCCGCTGGGTCAGCTTCTGCTCGTCCGGAGGAAGCTCCAGGTACGTGAGTTCTTTCTGGTGCATTAGGTCTTCCGGACTCACCACAATCACGGCGCGCTTATGCAGCAAGCCCTCGAGCCGGGTGGAGTTGACCGCCAGAATGACGATGGCCAGGTGGACGACCACTGAGATCCAGAAGGCTTCCCGCTGCCGCGAGCGCGAGAGATCGTCCTGCAGCTGAATCAGCAGGGCGGGAACATCGTGCATCTCGCTATAAGCGCTTTCCCAACCACCCGCATCGTAAAGATCGCTGCCCGGTGGAGTGGCGGAGGGCGGTGCAGGGGCGGGGCTTCGCGGGATTTCAGTGGCTGGCATTGACCTGCTGGCTTACGGCATTAGACACAACGGACCGGGCTTGAGTTGCTACCAGCGCGGTCTCATTCTTCGGAATAGACGCTTGTGCGACATCCCGGGGCATTTTCCATTTTCGCATCTTTCCGGAATCTCTGCGAAAAACCAGTGCGTCTGGGCACTTTCCTTTGTACCTGACTGGTCAATAAAGAGTACCTCGAACTCCCGAGATTTTTTGTCAAGAAGTGTAAAGGAGGAATTCGGCCGAAAGGTTTACGCAGCAAGCACTTGCAGACGGTTGATTCAAAATTTCAGCGCTGCAGCTGGTCCAGTTGAACCTTGTCGCTGTGTTCTTGGATCGCGGCCACGATGTCGAGCGCCAGAGCCAGGGCGCGGCGACCGTCTTCGAATGAGACCACTGGTTGTGATCGCGTCCGTACCGATTCGAGGAACGACCTGAGTTCGGCCTGTAGAGGCTCTTCCGCCGCGATCGGCGGCCTTGTGACCTTGATCTGCGGATTGATCGAGGGAGTTCCCGGCGTTTCTCCCTCTGCGCCTACGCTGAACACGAGAACATCCTGGCGGCTGTAATCCAGCGACAGGTACTGCCGCGGCTGGAAGAATCGAATCTTGCGGACCCGTTCCGTAGAAACTCGGCTGGCGGTGAAATTGGCCACGCAGCCGGATTCGAACTCCAGGCGCACGTTGGCGATATCGCTCTTGCCGGAAAGAATAGGGAGACCTACCGCGCGAATCTCCTTGACCGGCGATTTCACGAATGAGAGCACGACGTCGAGGTCGTGAATCATGAGGTCGAGAACGACGTCCACATCAAGTGAGCGGGGAGTGAATATGCTGAGCCGATGGACTTCAAAAAACATGGGCTGGGTGATGAGCGGAGCGGTGGCGCGAACCGCCGGATTGAATCTTTCCAGATGACCGACCTGGCCGATACGGCCCAGGCTCTGGGCGAGACCAATCAGTTCATCGGCGTCTGCCCGCGACGCGGCTAGCGGTTTTTCGACCAGGACATCAACGCCGGCTTCCATCAGGGCCCGGCCGATTTCAAGATGGCGGACTGTGGGGACAGCTACGGAGGCGGCCTGGACTTCGCTGTGCGTGGTGGTGAGTTGTTCGACCGAACCGAAGGGGCGGCAACCGAATTCGCGGGCAATAGCGTCGGCCCGGGTAAGGTCTGCATCCACGATTCCTACCAGCCGGACGGGTTCGCCCTGTTGTGCCAGTTGGTGGTAGACGCGGGCGTGGTTGTGCCCGAAGGCGCCAACGCCAATCACGGCTACGTTAATGAACTTGTCGGTTGCCAGATTTCTGGTTCTCAGCGAAACTGAGCCGATTTAATCACAATTGGGTTGGCGTCGCATGGACCTTCTTCAGCAAGGCAATCTGACCGGCGTGGTAGAGCTCGTGCTGCACAATGCCGCTGAACATGTAGAAGAAGTTGTGGCAGTTCTGAGTCTTGCCGGGAACCTGGTCCTGTAAGCGCGACTCGGGAAAGGCAGCCACCGCCTTGATGAGTTCGTTGTGAGTCTGTTTCACGGACTCGATTGCCTGACGCCAGGCAGCCTCGCTGACATCTTTCACGGCTGGGAAGTTCTGGCTGTCGCTCAGGGTTACGGCCTCACCCTCAGTGCGACGGCGGACTGCGTCGTCCCAGGCGGCGATGTGCAGAAGGAGCTCCCAGATGCTGTGAGCGTTCTCAATCGGTTTGGCGACCGCAGTCTTCGCGTTCACGTCGGCCAGCAATTCAAGAACTGAATCGCCGTGCCAGGCATTACCTTCGAAGGCGCGGCGAATCTGGTCAGCGAGGCGGACAGCTTCAGTCATAGATCGTCTCCGGGAGGCGGCCTAGTCAGCCACGATTGTGATGTTGGCTGAGTCGGCGGCCGTGATAATCAGGTTTCCATCCAGCAGCAAGCACTTTGCCGCATCGAGTGCCAGGCAAGTGGCTCCGGCGCGGCGCATTATTTCGATTGTTTTCACTCCGGCCACGGGCACGTCGAAACGCATGTCCTGATTTGGCTTGGCAATCTTCACCACGGTGAGTTCGCGGCTCAACGTAGATGCGTCTCCCGCGAACGAGCGCATGATTTCGCCAGCGCGCTCGATGGTTGCGTCGGTACCCTCCATGGCTTCTACCGCTATGCAGGCTGACGCGGCGACGACCACGGTTTGTCCGATGTCATACTGCACCAGGTGACGAGCCACCGCGCGCCCGTACTCGATGCTTTTCCTTTCTTGTGGCGTGGGCTCGCGTCTGGTCAGCACGCCCGCCTTTGCCAGCAAGGGCTCAAGAAATGCGGTTGAGTTCTCCAACGTGATGCCCTCCTCGGCCAGAGTCTTGGCCACCGCGCCTAGCAATGAGTCGGTGTTGCGAGTGCCGAGCGAAAGCAGCAGCTTGGCAAGTCTCCAGTCGGGCCGGATGCTGGAAAAAATCTGCTTGTGCTTGACTTGTCCGGCCATGATGGCGCGTCGCACACCTTCATGCTGGAAGGTTTCGATCAGCCTAGACAATTCGCCCAGGGAAAGCCAATGTACCGCCGCAGCCCCGCGGGTCTCAATTTCGGGAAAGGCCTCTTCTTTGAGGGCGGCGACAATCACGTCGAACCCCTGGGCGCGAGCCGCGTCCAGCACCAGCAGTGGGAAATTTCCGTTCCCCGCGATAAGACCAATCCGCTCCGCCATGGTTAGCACATTCTCCGCGAACAGTTATGAACTGGAACCCAATCGGCAGAGCGCTTGCTTAGGAATTGCATCCGGTAGCACAATCCTTGAATCGAGAGTCTTTCTTCCTTCTTTCATTGCGGGACGTTTATGGCTGAAGAAGCATCCATTATCCAGCACCCCTCCGGGTTTCTGTGGGGCGCCGCGGTACGGTCCGCGGCCAGGCATCGGTTCAAAATCTCGATGCGGTGTGAAAGCGCTTTTAAGGAACGGCTCAAGGCGGGCCTCCAAGTCAATAAAGTTGGGCTATACGAGTTCACCGAACGCAAAACCGAAGCCCAGAGCAATGTTGAGAAACTGGTTACCGCGATGATCAATGCGCAGATAGCAAAGGATCCCAAGATTGACATTCTCGACGAATGGACGATCTTTCATGCCTTATATGACGAGAAACTATGTCCCGGGCTTTGGCCCATCTGCTAGAAAGGCTCATGGACGGGCGCGATTCGCCTCCCGCCGCCCTACTTGATGACTCCGCGTTCCGATGCCTCGATGAATCTTATCAGCATGTCCACGTCTTCCCCGCGGTCCGGTTCCGCCTTCAGTCGCTCCAGGGCTTGCGAAGTGTTGAGTTTTGAGGCCTGCAAAAGTTTATAAGCGTGGTGAATTTTGCGGATGCGTTCTTTGCTGAAGCCGTGCCGCTCAAGACCCAGAGCGTTCAAGCCATAGGCGTGGGTGTCTCGCGCGGCGGCGGTCTTTGAGAACGGAAGCACATCCCGGGTGATGGTGGTGCCACCCCCGACAAAAGAGTGCGCTCCGATGCGAACGAAGTGATGGACGGGGCACAGCGCGCCCACCACCGCCCACTCTCCCACCGTAATGTGACCGCCCAAGGTTGCGGCATTGGCCAGAATCACGTGGTCGGCGATGTCGCAATCGTGCGCGATGTGGGTGTAAGCCATGACCAGTGTGTGGCTGCCCACGCGGGTGAGGCCGCCACCTTTGACGGTGCCGCGGTTGATGGTGACGAACTCACGAATTTGGTTATGGTCGCCGATTTCGAGACCTGTGGGCTCACCGGCGTAGGTTAGGTCCTGCGGCGCCATCCCGATCGAGCAGAAGGGAAAGAAGCCGTTGCCGGCGCCGATCCGCGTCGGTCCTTCGACAGTTACGTGCGACACCAGATGGCAGCCCTCACCCAATTCGACTTCCGGCCCGATCACGCAGTAAGGACCGATCTTGCAGGAGGGGTGAATCCTGGCGCTCGGATCGATAATGGCCGTGGGATGGATACCCATGGAAGATTGCGCCCCGGAATCGCCGGGCGCTTGACTGATGGACTGCTCGTGTTTCGTCATAGCGGAGCTTACGATTCCGACTCGTCCGCCTCCGCCGTCACGCCCCGCCCGCGTCCGCTATCCACCAGTTGGCAGCTCACTACGGCTTCGGCCACGCGCTTCGCCCCCACGTAGACGACGCCTTCCATGCGGACGGCGATCATGCGAGGCCTGGATCGCCAGTTCTTCAGCTCAACCTCAATACGCAACTGATCTCCGGGCACCACCGGACGACGGAATTTAGCCCGCTCAATCCCGGTGAACATGATGAGTTTGTCGTTCCGATCCTCGATTTCAGTCAGCAACAACGCCCCGCCGGCCTGAGCGATAGCTTCCACAATCAGCACCCCAGGCATGATCGGCAAGTTGGGAAAGTGCCCGGCGAAGAACGGCTCATTGATCGTGACGTTCTTGATGGCCACGATCCGCTGCTTGCGCTGGATTTCAATCACGCGGTCGATCAGCAGAAAGGGAAAGCGGTGGGGCAGGATGCGGAAGATGTCAATGATGTCCAGCGTGGTCTTGTCCGGCGCCGGAGCCGCGATCGCAGGGTGAGCGGTGTCGGTCATTTTCTCTCGCCAGGCTCTTCTCGCCAGGAGCGAAGATTATACTGTACCGCGGTTCAGCAGCGGCGGGGCGAGAACAGGTAGCCAATACGAAGTACAAAGGAAATCGATGAACAAAGCCCAGAAGAAAACCCAAGGGAAGGCACAAGCCACCAAAGCTGTGCCCACGGAGATCGCAAACCGGTTGCGGTTCTTCGTTGCCCGGAAAGACGCAATCACGGAAACCATCCGCCAGTTGGTGGAAATCGAATCGCCGAGCGACAACAAACCGGCGGTGGACCGCATGGGCGCGCTCCTGGCCGGGCGCTTCGAACGACTCGGGGGCCACTCAAAATTTCATCGTACCCAGGATTTCGGCGACCATCTGCAAGTGGATTTCGCTACCGAGCGTAGCGGCAAGCCAGTGCTGCTGCTCGGTCACCTTGACACCGTGTATCCGCTGGGTACGCTGGCCGACATGCCCTGCCGCCTGGCCGACGGACGACTCCAGGGACCGGGCGCGCTCGACATGAAGTCGGGCATCGCACTGATGCTTCATGCCATCGACGGGCTGCGCACATGGCACGGTGACAGCTTGCCCCGTCCGGTGACGGTGCTGCTGGTGTCCGACGAGGAAATGGGCAGCAATTCCTCCCGGCGCATTACCGAAAGCCTGGCCCGGAGATCGGAAGCTGTGCTGGTGCTCGAGCCTTCCTACGGGATGAAGGGTGCGGTGAAGACAGCTCGCAAGGGCGTCGGCGAATACACGCTCAAGGTCGCCGGGAAGGCCGCGCACTCCGGACTTGATTTTGAAAAAGGGGAGAGTGCGATTATCGAACTCGCAAAGCAGATTACGGCCATCTCCAAACTAGTCGATCCGAGGCGCGGACTCACATTGAACGTTGGATTGGTCTTCGGAGGCACTCGGACGAATGTTATTCCCGCGCTGGCAACGGCTTCTCTTGATGTGCGGGTAGCTCGCATGAAGGATGCGGCCGGAATCGATCGTCGGTTGCGCGCTCTCAAGCCGTTCAATCGCAAATGCAAGCTGGAGATCAGGGGAGGCGTGAACCGTCCGCCGATGGAACGGACCAGCGGCGTGGCAGCCCTTTACGAGCAGGCGGCGGAGATCGCGAAACAACTGGGCTGGAAACTGGAGGAAGCGTCGGTGGGCGGAGGTTCGGACGGAAATTTCACCGCCAGCCTGGGGATTCCCACGCTGGACGGGCTGGGCGGGGTAGGTGAGGGCGCCCACGCCCCGCACGAGTCCATATTGATTTCTGAACTTCCACGCAGGGCGGCACTGCTGGCAGAGCTGATTGAATCGGTGTAGAACAAATGTGGTGCGGGCGGTGCGGGAGGTGCGGGCGCACATGCTTTGACTACCGGCATCCGGAAGCCTAGAATTTCCACAGGGTACTTGCCGGTTTTGACTTGCACGGAGCGGGGTGCGTGGCGAACCCTTAGGGAGGTTTATTCGATGCCTGGAAAATTAGGCTTGCCGGAGATTCTGATCATCCTGGCCATTGCGCTGCTCATCTTTGGGCCGAGCAAGCTGGCCGATCTGGGCAAGGGTCTCGGCGAAGGTATCAAGAATTTCAAGTCCGCCGTAAAGGACGGGGAACAGGACCCGGATAAGAAGGCCTAACAGGCGTTCCCCTTCTCACAAGCTCTCGACCTACCTTACTCCCGGCCCAAACCGTGCTCCTGCAGCATGCGATATACCAGTGCCACAGGCAGTCCTACCACGTTGAAGTAGTCTCCTTCGATGCGCGGAATCCAGCGCGAGGCGATGCCTTGAATGGCGTACGCGCCGGCTTTGTCCATGGGCTCGCCGCTCGCAATGTAAGAAAGGACATCTTCGTCGGTGAGTGTGCACATCGTCACCTGCGTGGTTTCGGAACGGGTGTCTTCAAAACCAGTTCTCAGTCTCTGGTTTCCGGTTCTCAGTGGCGGTCCCATGAGGCAGATACCGGTGATGACGTGGTGAGTCCGACCGGAAAGCAGACGAAGCATGCGGGTCGCATCAGTTTCATCGCGGGGCTTGCCAAGAATTTGGCCAGCGACGACGACCATTGTGTCTGCCCCCAGAACGACCTTGTCCGGTACCTGATGAAGTGCCGCATCCGCTTTCTCGCGCGCCAGGCGTTCCGCGCAATCACGCCCGCTTTCTCCCGGCTGCGGTAGTTCAGGAATGTGGGTCGGGTATACAGTGAACGGAATACCCGCATTGCGCAACAGTTCTTGGCGGCGCGGAGAGGCGGAGGCTAGCACTAGCATCGAAGTTTCATTCAAGTGGGACCTACCGGCTTCCCGCAATTCCCTGCACCGACTCAATCAACCTGGCCGAGTCGTATCCGATTCCGTCTTTGAACACAATTTCCGCATTTTCGATGTCTTCGATTTTTTGCGACGGATCGCCCTTGATCACAACCAGGTCGGCCGCTTTACCCGCGGCGATGGTGCCGATTCGATCGGCCTCGCCCAGAAACTGCGCGCCGTTTGAGGTAGCGATGTGAATGGCCTCAAGGGGAGTGAAACCTGCCTCGACTAGCAACTCCACTTCACGCTGGTCTCCGAACCCAGCCAGAACACCCCCGATGCCCGTCGGGTCCTCTCCGGCAAGGAGCGTTCCGCCCGCTTTCACGAATGCGAATTCAAATTCCATTTCCTTCTTGAAAGCCCCCGTCATGGGAGACACTTCGCTTCCGTAACTTTTCTTCAGACGTCCCTGGTCGCCCATTCGTACTATATTGTCGAGAAACGCGCTGCGGGCGTCGGGCGAGAGGGCATCCAGTACGCGTGGCTGCATACTCGGGCGGCCCGGTACCTCCACTTCAAAAACCGACAGGGTAGAAGTGATGGCGACGTGGTGCCGGACGAGGTCGAGAATCATTTCGTGTACCGGTCCGGTTTGCACCTCCAGTTTGGAAATGAAATCCATGTCTTTCGGCGTATAGGGACATTCGCCGGGCTTCTTCCAGGGGAAAAACTCAGTGTCCACCAGCAGGCCATGTTCTAGGTTGTCGATGCCCAAAGCAGCGGCCTCGCGAAAGCCAACTGAACACAGGTGCCCGGTTACCTTTGCGCCGCCTTTATGGGCCGCGGTGATGGCTGCAGAGAGTTCGTCGGCGGTAATGAAGTTGTATGCCTTGAAATTGTCTACTCCTTCATCCAGCCAGTAGTTCACGGTCCGGATTGCGTCTTCCGGTCCCCTTAACTGGTGCAGCTGTACCGCAAAAGTGCCTTTGCCTTCGAGATAAGGCCCGGTCACGTGCATCTTAGGACCGGGGGCGTCGCCGCGGTTAATCTGATCCCTGATTTCCAGATCGGTATAGGGTTCAAGCGCACCGCCGGTGCGGATGGTGGTCACACCCGCCGCGAGATAGAGTCGCGGGAAGCTGAAAGCCATTTCTCCGAAAATCGCATTGCCCATCGGATAGAACAGATGATCGTGCATACCCACCAGCCCAGGGATCACGGAATAGCCTTGCAGATCCAGAACCTGTGCGTCTCTCAGGACTGATGCTTCAGCCCCATCGCTGATTGACGCGATTTTTCCATCTGATAAAACGATTGTCTGGTTTTCGCGCGGGCGGGCGCCAGTTCCGTCAATGACGCGCACGTGGGCTAGCGCCACCACCGCAGCGTCTACCTTGACGAACGGACGCACCTCTGGCGAGAGCTTCTGGCCCAAGGCCAACCCGACAGAGGCTAGAAAATAGACGGCGGCGACGACGAACTGGCGCATATTCCACCTTTGAGAGTTTGGGCTCAATCGCTGAGATTGTAACGGAGAGAACAGCAAGCGGCGAAGCGGCGAGTCTGAGGTCCAGCGCCCGCAGTCCAACCGCCTGTTAGAATCAAACATTGACCGCCGCAGCCATGGACGCCGCCTTTCTTCGCAATTTTGCGATCATTGCCCACATTGACCACGGCAAATCCACGCTGGCCGATCGCTTGCTGGAGCTGACCGGGTCGCTGACGGCGCGCGAGATGCAGGCCCAGGTGCTCGACTCCATGGACCTGGAGCGGGAACGGGGCATCACCATCAAGGCGCATGCAGTGCGCATGATGTATACCGCGCAAGACGGCCAGCTCTACCAGCTCAATCTGATCGATACGCCCGGCCACGTGGATTTTTCCTACGAAGTCTCCCGGTCGCTGGCTTCCTGCGAAGGTGCGCTGCTCGTGGTCGACGCCTCGCAGGGGGTGGAAGCGCAGACGCTGGCCAATGCCTATCTCGCCATCAACCACCGCCTGGAAATTATTCCAGTCATCAACAAGATTGATTTACCGAGTGCCGACGTTGAGCGTACCAAGGAGATGATTGAAGGCGCCGTCGGTCTCGATGCATCCGATGCTGTGCTCATAAGTGCCAAGACAGGACTGGGCGTGCCCGACGTTCTGGAGGCGATTGTTAAACGCGTCCCGCCGCCCAAGGGCAATCCGGAAAACCGGCTGCAGGCGCTGATCTTCGACTCCTGGTTTGATCCTTACCGCGGCGTCATTGTGCTGACTCGCGTCTTCGAAGGAACCATCCGCAAGGGACAAAAAATCCGTCTGATGTGGAATGGACGAGTATTGGAGGTGGAAACGCTCGGTGTGCTGACTCCCAAACCGGTGGAAGTAGATGAACTGCGGGCCGGCGAGGTAGGGTTCCTGATGGCCAATAGCAAGACCGTGGCTGACACGAAAATCGGCGACACAATTACCGATGAGGCCAATCCCGCGATCGAGCCGCTGCCTGGCTTCGAAGAAATCAAGCCCATGGTTTTCGCCGGGCTCTATACCGTGGACGCGCACGAGCACACCCAGCTGCGCGAGGCGCTGGAAAAATTGCGGCTCAACGACTCGTCGTTTTTCTTCGAGCCCGAAAGCTCAGTCGCGCTGGGTTTCGGCTTCCGTTGCGGCTTTCTGGGCTTGCTGCATATGGAGATCATCCAGGAGCGGCTGGAGCGCGAGTTCAATCTGGAGCTGATCACCACGGCCCCAGGCGTGCGCTACAAGATCACCAAAACCGACGGCGCATTGATCGAAGTTGACAACCCTTCGCGCTGGCCGGACCCGAGCGAAATTGCCAAAGTCCAGGAACCGGTGATCCTGGCCACGATTCTCACCAACGAAGAATACGTGGGCGGAATCCTGAAACTGGTGGAAGACAAGCGCGGCAAGCAGAAAACATTTGAGTATGTCAGTTCATCGCGTGTGATGCTGCACTATGAACTCCCGCTCAACGAAATCGTGCTCGACTTCTATGACCGGCTGAAGTCGGTGTCTCGCGGATACGCTTCGCTAGACTATCACCTGGCGGACTATTGGGAATCGCCCATGGTGAAACTCGATATTCTGGTCGCCGGTGAACCGGTGGATGCCCTCTCCATCATTGTGCACCGCGACTTCGCCTACGAACGCGGCAAGTTGCTGGTTTCCAAAATGAGGGAACTGATTCCCCGGCAGATGTTTGAGGTGGCGATCCAGGCGTCCATTGGAGCAAAGATCATTGCTCGCGAAACGGTTTCCGCCATACGCAAGAATGTCATCGCGAAGTGTTACGGTGGGGACATCTCGCGAAAACGCAAGCTGCTTGAAAAACAAAAGGAAGGCAAGCGGCGCATGAAGCGGATCGGGCGCGTGGATATTCCGCAGGAAGCGTTCTTGGCTGTGCTCAAAGTGGGGGAAGACAGCTAGCCCCAAAAGCTTTGACCACGAAGGGCGCGAAGGTTCACGAAGGAGTTCCGCAGACCATGGTTTTCCTTCGCGTGACTTCGTGTCCTTCTTGGTTTTCTACTTTTCTAGAAATCTACTCGGTCCAGTCAAACGAACGCGTCACCGCTTTCTTCCACATTCGATACATGCCAGCGCGCTTCGCTTCGTCCAGTCCAGGGTCCCAGGTTTTGTCCGCGGCCCACCTGGCGCGCAGTTCGTCCGTACTTTTGTAGAAGCCCACCGCCAGACCAGCAGCAAAGGCTGCACCCAGAGCTGTGGTTTCCTTGATCAGAGGCTTTACCACCGGGCGGTTCAGCATATCGGCCTGAAACTGCATCAGAAGGGCGTTGTCCACCATGCCTCCGTCCACCCGCAGAACGTCCAGGGCAATGCCCGAGTCTTTCTCCATAGCCTCGACAACTTCACGGGTCTGGAACGCAGTCGCTTCCAGCACCGCCCGCGCTAGGTGCCCCTTGTTGACGTACCGGGTCAAGCCAGCGATCACGCCGCGCGCGTCATGCTTCCAGTAGGGCGCGTAAAGACCGGAGAACGCAGGCACGAAATAAACGCCGCCGTTGTCTTCGACCGTCCGCGCCAGGGTTTCAATCTCAGGACTTGTCCCGATCAGCCCCAGATTGTCACGAACCCACTGCACCAGCGCACCCGTGATGGCAATGCTGCCTTCAAGCGCATAATGCGCATGTTGCTCTCCGAATTTGTAGGCGACGGTGGTGAGTAGTCCGCAAGCGGAGCGAACGGCGCGTTCTCCGGTGTTCATCAATACGAAGCAGCCCGTGCCGTAGGTGTTCTTGGCCTCGCCCGATTTGAAGCAGCTCTGGCCCACCAGAGCGGCCTGCTGGTCGCCCAGAATTCCGGCAATCGCGGTTCCCTTGGCGGCGCTGTTTTTCACCGTTCCATAAACTTCACCGCTCGAGCAGATTCGTGGTAGCACTGCTTCGGGAATGCGAAACACATCCAATAATTCCTTATCCCAGCGGAGTGTGTCCAGATCCATCAATTGAGTGCGGCTGGCATTGGTGACGTCGGTGATGTGGAGTCCGCCATCAGGACCACCGCTCAGGTGCCAGGTTAGAAAAGTATCGATGTTGCCAAAAATTACGTCGCCAGCCTGGGCTTGGTCCCGGACGCCCGGTACATGATCGAGCAGCCAGCGGATTTTCAAGCTGCTGAAATACGTGCTGAGAGGCAGGCCGGTCTTCGCGCGGAAGCGGTCAAGCCCGGCCTCCCGGGAAAGCTCGGTGACGTAGTCATCCACCCGCGTGTCCTGCCAGACCAAAGCGTTGGCGACGGGCTTACCGGTTTTGCGGTTCCAGAGGACGGTGGTCTCACGCTGATTGGTGATTCCGATCGCGGCAAGATCGGCAGCGCGAAGCTTCCCTTGGACTAGAGCTTGCGCCATGACGTCTTGCGTGGCCCGCCAAATCTCCTCGGGATCATGCTCCACCCATCCCGGCTGGGGATAGATTTGTTCATGCTCTTTTTGCGCCGCAGCGACGATCCTGCCGGCAGCGTCGAAGACGCAGAAGCGCGTGCTGGTAGTTCCCTGATCGATAGAGCCTATGTAGTTGGCCACGGGGGACTATGGTAGCCGAGGCGGAGGGATGGGGCAAAGAATCCCGTTGTGGAGACGGTCAGCCCCTGGTTGGTTATGATTCTGCACGAGGGGACGCTCGCCCCACATTTGGGGTTAGTGCTTGGCGGAAAATTGGAAGGCTATGTAGAACAACTGCACGATGGTCAATCCGACGATTACATAGGTCGCTATTTCCATCCTGCGGCCCGATTCGCGGACCGACTTTACTACTTCGGCCATATCGGTAGTCGATTGCAGCAATCTGCCGGTGAGTTCGTCGAGATGGTCGGTGGCGCTGCGAAGTTTGTCCAGCACACGGGATGTGTCGACCAGGGCCGTCGCCGCCCGTTCGCTGTTTCGCAGATCGAGCTCAGTCTTGCAGGCAGCCCACCACGCGCTTCCGGGTGGATTGTCATACATGCGCTGCCGGATCTCCTCCGAAGAGCGGGAGCGGAGAAGTTGTACGAGCGCCTGGACCGTGTCGCTAGTCTTCGGATCGAGAGTAGGAGTCGCCATAGTTTGTAAGCAACATCTCATGATAGGACCCGAAAGTAACCTTGGACAGGTAACGGAAGACCATCCGGACTTTGCTCAGGGACAAATACGAGCCTTGAACAAACGCCTTACAAGGCGGAACAACGCTAGGCTAAGCCCTTGTCGGGCAAGGCATTGCGAACGCGGGCATGCGTCTCAATTCGATACCCGTTTCGACAGACCAGAAGTCTCGCCGTCTGCAATCAGGCGGTTCTTTCTAGCTCCACCCGGTCCCACTTGGCCAGATTGGCTCCGGCTTCGTAGGTGCTGTGCAGAAAATCGAGCAGGGCCGATCGGGGCGACGAATCCAAACGAACATCGTCGTACATGAGGAAAAATTCTTTCATCTGCGGATGATAAAACGCTTTGCTGGGGCGGACCGCAGCCTGACCGTAGCCTGCGGGCTCGGGGGCGGCGTATGCGTAGAACGCCGCTCCCTTGATATCGCCGCCGCCCGGCCAGAAACCGGCGCTGATCACCTCATGTGAATAGGCCTCCCGCGTGATGGAGTCTGCTCCCTCACGCGGCGGAGCGCGCCGCCCGGAAAAGCGCGTCACCGCCAAGTCGAAACTTCCCCAGAAGAAGTGCACTGGGCTGTTCTTGCCGATGAAGCCGGATCTGAATTCTTCGAAAATAGCGTTTATCAGCACCAGGATGCGCCAGAATCGGGCCACATACTCACGGTCATAGGATACGTGCTGGGTATCCCGATCAAAGGCAATGGGGTTGGGAACTTCGACTGGCATGTGCCAGATCTTCACCTCAATTCCAAGCGATCCCAGGGCCGACATGAATTCCTGGTAGAAGTCAGCGACTGACCGGGGTGCAAGCCTGATGGTCTTACTCGATCCTTCGCTGGTCCGGATGACCAGGTTGTGATCAAGAAAATCGAACTCTGCTTCGAAAACGCCGCGATTGTAGGGAATCGCGGAAGTGGTGAGGCCGCGCGCGCTGATATAGAACGGCACTTCCCACCAATGGTTGATGAGCGGACTCAGCGCCAGCCGGACTTTGCCTACGACTTGGGTCCACATGTGAACAGTGTCACGCGTGTCCTGCCAGGCTTCGAGCGGTAATGCGGGCCATGATTCTGGCCTCGCGGCGAAGTGATCGCTGCTCAGGCGAGCTACTTTTTGACTTCCGGCTTTCCCGGATTCCATGGCTGACCTCGCAATCAATCGTCGCTCTCAATCCTCGTCCACCATCAAGGTACTCTGCCCCTATTTCGCGGGCAATGAAGAAGATGAGGACGATGGCGGCACCGTCTGTCCAACGCTTGCCTGGATCAATTTTGCGACCGAGGGAGTAATCATGAGCAGCAGCTGGGCTTCCGGTTTTTTCGCCTGCTCTACCACTGCAAGTTGTTGACTGACCCAGGCAGCCGGCGCACTCTCGCCGCGGTCGAGATAGTCGAGCGCAGCCAGGCCCGCGGCCCCAAGTGCGGAGAGGTTCTGAGAGATCGGAGCAACTTCCCTGAGCAGAACAGATTTCTCAAACAGAGGCTGAAGTTCAAGCTGATTGTCTCGCCAGCGGCTGAGCAAGGCTCTGACCTGGGCTTCGGTCCCTGGCCTAGAGCCACCTTCAACCAAGCGATCGACAGAGTCAGCGAACTGCCTTGCCGTCGCGCTTTCCGGTCGCACCGCGTCCACCACGCGATTTATAGGCGAGGCACTGGTGGCTGGCGCCGGCGCGGTTTCCTCGCGAGTGTAGTCCTTGACCGGCTCGAGCACATCGGCAAGCACCTTGAGGGAAGAGATGTCATCCCTTCCCACGATGCGACGAAGCATGGGAACGTACCCCGAATTGTGGGTCAAGCCGAGCCATTCCAGGCGCTGGCTCACTTTCTCGAGACGCTGGTACATCGAATTCACATCCCGCACATCCTGCGCTGACCACAATCTTTCGGCGATGGCGGCGGTGCGCGGCCAGATGCGGGAGTCAATGTTCTCCGGCGAAACATACTCGGCCCACATACAGGACTCACCGCCCAAGATGCGCTTCTGTTCTTCCGTCGTTAGGTTCGCGGCGGCGCCGCTGATAGGCTCGGTCAAATAATGCCGCTCGGCGGACCACATCAGATCCACGTAATAGCCGGACGACAGCAGTCCCCGGTAGCCTTGCTTGGCAGCCTGCGCCAGAGAGTCCGGCCCGCGCCAGGATTGGATAACGATGCTGTTGGGCAGGTCAGGGCGGAGAATCTCGTCCCATCCCAACATGGTTTTCCCGTGCTTGCTTACGATCCGCTGCACTCGCTTATTGAAGTAGGCCTGCAGATCATTGTTATCTTTCATGCCGTGGGCATGCCTGAATTCCTGGATTTTCGGGTTCGCGTCCCACTGCTTGCCGTTTACCTCGTCGCCTCCGATGTGAAAAAACTGGTCAGGGAACAGCCCGGCCATTTCGCCGATGAATGCGTCGAGAAACTTGTACGTTTCCTCTCGAGTCGGATCCATGGCGGAATCGAACACGCCCCATTTGCGCGCAATTTCATACGGCCCCGGCCCGCTGGCCAGTTCGGGGTAGGCGACGAACCAAGCCGTGCTGTGCCCCGGCATATCGAATTCCGGGACCACGCGGATGCCGCGCGCGCGCGCGTACGCGATCAGCTCGCGAACCTCGTCCTGGGTGTAGTAGAGACCGTCTGAGCCCATTTCATGCAGCTTAGGGAATTTCTTGCTTTCCACGCGAAAGCCCTGGTCATCCGAGAGATGCCAGTGGAAAACATTCAGCTTCATCGCGGCCATGCCGTCCAGATTTCGTTCGAGCACGTCGAGTGGAATGAAATGGCGGCTGACGTCAATCATCAACCCACGCCAAGGAAAACGCGGGCTGTCCACGATCGAAATTGCCGGCACGGCGAAACCCTCGCCAGTGGTTTCGACTAACTGCAGGAAGGTCTGCAGTCCGCGCATCGCGCCGAGAGTAGTGGGCGCGCTCAGCTTGGCGCCGGAATTGGTGACCTCTAGGCGGTACGATTCGTCTCCTCCCACCTCCTGAACCTTCTGAGTTCCACTCGCGGTCTGGATGGTCAGAGCGGCGCCGGGAGAATCGGTCACCTTCATGTCGATGGGAGGCATCCCTGTTTGCCGTCGAAGCTGGCTGAGAAAAAGCTCGACCGCGCCACCCAGTCGAGGTTCGTTGTGGCCGGTGATCGTCACCGAGAAGGATGGATCGATCACAAGTCGGCCTTTCCCCAACTGTACCTTGGCCGGCATGGGCATCAGGTTTAGCACTTGCAGCGCTAGTGCCTCACCCCGGCACATGAATATTGCGCACAACACTACTGCTCCAAGAATAGTCCGCACCGTCTGTTTCTCCCGTTGGTTTGCAGTCTGAGGATACGAAGATGTCACCGAAGTGGGCAGCATAGTAGAACAGTCGACGCTCTGCAAACTCCCCACACGCAAGAGAAAACGAATGAGTAGTGTGCCCCAGGGACGGCTGATCGTGCCCGGCGTGGAACGCCGGGTCGCTCGGCAAAATGATTCCCGTCCCGTGGGGACGGCCGAAATGCCAACCGCAGGCAGGCGTGCCGAGGGCACGCGCATACCCTGGTTAGCCCAGCCTCAGCGAAGAGCTGCGGCAGGTTTCGAAAATTAACTGGGTGACGGAAAATGCTTGAGCAGGGCTAGCCTTCGGCGACGAGTTCGCTGTAGCAGCCTAACGCCACGCCCCAGAGGTAAGGTTCGGAGGCCAGTCTCTGCAAGCCAATCTCCCCGGCGGCGTGCGTGCCCGGCATGCCCGTCCAGACCACGCGGAACTGGGCCTTTTCCTGGTCCATCTGCACTTCCAGGATTTCTCCCAGACGCATCCGGCGGCGCATACCATGAATGACCGCGCCGGTGCCGCTGAGGTTCTTGACACTGGCCAACTGCATAAAAGGCAGGTCATGCGCGTCCACGCCCCAAACCCGAACCGGCAAATGTGCCGTGACCCGAGGACTGCGACGACGATCCATCCCGTGCTCCTTCGTGCTTCGAGGATGGTATGGTGTTCGCAGGGAGAAGAAAACTTACCGGGGTCACACATGCCTGGTACCGCAGGTCACGTAGTCAACTAGGTTTCTTCACATACGGTTAGACGGACGAGGCGGGGCTTGATCCAGAGTCGAAGCGGGAATGCTCCGTTCAGCTCAGGTCAGATCACGAGCAAGATCCGGGCCCGCGGGGGTCACCACACGCGCCGCAGGCGCCTGCCGAGGATGGGGTGGACGAACTGCTTTTCGCACTCACGGCGAACACTGAAAGCCGCGGGGCGAGCTTGTTGCTGTGGCATTGGGGACACTCCGCTTTCTGCCTGCCGAACACCAGAGCTTCGAACTGATGCTCGCAGCCCTTGCAGATGTACTCGAAAATGGGCATCGCCTGACTCCTTTACTTACGGTCTTCGTGGCCAGCACCATTTAAAATCAAATCGTGGAGACTAGGCAAACAAAAACGCCGGGTTTCAGGCCGCGACGGGGCCTGCGCGGGGCACATCGGCAAACCCTGGCCAGTTTTTTTCTGGCGCGACGCATCGCTCTGCCTCCGGCCGAGGCGCGCCTGATCGATGTCGAGCCTGGCGTGAGAGTTCTGGCGCACTGTCACTGGCAGACGGATCGTAGGAACGCGTTGACGGTCATCGTTGTACACGGCCTCGAGGGATCAAGCGATTCGCGGTATATGCTGGGGATCGCCGCGAAGGGGTTGGCCCTCGGCATGAATGTAGTGCGGATGAATCAGCGCAATTGTGGTGGCACCGAAGCCCAGGCTCCGACCCTCTACCATTCCGGGCGCTCGCAGGATGTGGCCGCAGTGGTGCAAAATCTGATTGAACAGGACCAGGTTTCCCGCCTGGTGCTGGTGGGATTTTCAATGGGCGGAAACCTGGTTCTCAAATTGGCCGGGGAGTGGAGCGACGCAGGTCCTTCGCAATTTGTAGCCGTAGCGGCGGTCTGCCCGGCGGTGGACCTTGCCGCCTCCGCCGATGCCTTGCATTTGCGCGGTAACCGTCTGTACGAGCTGTATTTTTTGTGGAAGCTGAATCGCCGGCTGCGGACCAAGGCCCGGTTATTTCCGGGAGCGTTCGACACTTCCCGCTTGCGCGGTGTGGCAAGCCTGCGCGACTTTGACGACAGAATTACGGCTTACTACTGCGGATTCACCGGCGCCGACGACTATTACGACCGTGCCGCCGCCGCGCATGTGGTAGACCGCATCGCCGTACCGGCCTTTATCTTGCATGCAGCGAACGATCCTTTCATTCGCATTCTCCCGGAAACCCGCCGGAAATTTGTGGATAACCCCAACATCAGCTTTCTTGAAACCACAGATGGGGGCCATTGCTCATTCCTGTCCGCGGCCAACGGTGACGACGGCCACTGGGCGGAAATCCAGGTACTGGAGTTCCTGCGGCGGTTTGTGTAAGCGTCGGGCGTCCTCGCCCATGAGGTCGAGCGAAAGCCTCACTTCTTTCCTATACAATCACCGCGAATGCGGCTGTTTGTGAAATCGATCGGCGCCGCCGTTGTCCTGCTGGCGCTTCCGCTCCTGCTCCACGCCGAGCCCGTTGCCCAGCTGCGTCCAACCGATTACGTCAACGATTTCGCCCATGTTCTCGATCCGGGCACGATCGCGCAATTGGATGACATCTGCCAACAAATTGACCAGAAGTCACACGCGCAGATCGCCATCGTTACCATCAATTCTCTGGACGGCTCGGACATCGAGAGCTACGCCGTCGACCTGTTCAAGAGATGGGGCATCGGCAGCAAAGCGACCGACCACGGAGTTCTGATCCTTGTGGCCGTGCAGGACCGGAAATACCGCATCGAAGCTGGATATGGGCTGGAACCGATCCTGCCGGATGGTAAAGTCGGCAGCTTTGGCCGCGAAGCAGTTCCGCTGCTCAAGCAGAACAATTACGCTAGCGCGATTTTGTTGATGACCTCGAGGGTCGCCGATGTCATCGCGCAGGATACCGGCGTTACTCTAACTGGGGTCCGCCCTCAACTTCCACCGCAGCCGCAGCGGGAGCCAGGGAACGGGTTGTCGGCCGGGGGAATGCTGGTGCTTGCCACAATCATTTTGCTTGTGCTCTTTACTCCTCTGCGCCGCGTCCTTTTCTGGCTGCTGCTTTTCGGAGGCGGCGGGGGGGGCGGTTACAGCAGGGGCGGGG